>JGI24699J35502_11134226_pt1 | contig 75474 bp, 47 predicted proteins | sample TergutMp193P4_FD_35502 | JGI IMG/M metagenome (IMG submission 35502)
CTGTGAAAGCGTTGTCGCGTCGGTGGAGGATAGTTGTGTTTGGATTATGGCGGGGAGTGGAGGTGTGCGTCTATCTCTCTCGGTGGCGTGGACAGTTGCTTCCCTACTGCTATTCGAGTGATCCTGTTGCTGGGGAGCGGGGGATGTCGGGGGACCAATATCAGGGTTGGCAGGGTCCTGTGTCGGCGGATGAGGTGCAGTTGACGTATAAGGAGATTCATGAGTATCCGATCAATCCTCCTGGTGGTGTTCTTCATCGTGAGGATGTGACAGTGACAAGGATTCCTTTCGATAGTGTCAGTGACATTAAAGAAACCATAGAACAAGAAGGGTGATGCATGACTCGTGTAGTGTTACAAAAGTTGTTGTCGGTGGATATGAGTAGGAATGTGGTCCAACGTGGCTTTGACCAGGTGGGCGGAATCGTTGTTGAGGCTGGTGATGCTGTGGGGTTGAACACGCCGGAATCGTTGTTGTCGGCGTATGGTTTTGATCAGGATTTGGATACTGCCTATGTGGATGTTACGCGGTTTGAGACTCCGACGTGTGCCCAAGCAATTATCCCTGTGGATACGGGTGAGAGGCCGTGGCCGACTTGTGCAAGAAACGAAATGATCGACGTAGTAGTGGCCCACACTGGCCACATCCCCCAGGTGATGGGACAACGATGATGGAAGACTTGGTGTTGAATCCGGACTATGTGGACTGGTCATGGATACCAGGAGGAGGAACGTAGATCTATGCCAATCATACGTGCCACAGTTGACACATTTCGGTATGCCAGTGTTGAACAGTTGAAACCGATTCTGAAAGTACTCACGTCGATCACGTGGCCTTGCCCTGCGGAGGCGATCCCCGGCATCATCGACCAGCTGGTGAGCCAGGTGGAGTCTCTTCTGGGTCCGCTGCCAAGCACCGATCAGGGTACGTACATGAGTACGTGGTGGGACCTCAGTTCTGGAGGGCGGATGAAGGCTCAAACTGATGAGCCAGGGATGGAATTGGGAATATGCTGGTGGGGTGACTGGTATTGCTGTTGTCACGGGGGCGTCCTCCGGAATTGGGGAGGCCACTGCCCGTGCTTTGTCGAAAGATTACACCGTGTACTGCGTGGCCCGTCGTACCGACCGGATCCAGGCCCTGGCCGAAGAAATCGGCGGGGTGGCGCTCCATTGCGACGTGACGAACGTCGAAGAGGTGGCGGCGCTGGCGGAGTCGCTCGGTGACCGGGTGGACCTGCTCGTCAACGACGCTGGAGGGGCCTTCGGACAAGATCCATTGGCGATTGACGATCTGACTCGCTGGGAGAGGATGTACGAGGTCAACGTCATGGGCGCCGCGCGCGTCACCCAGGCTCTTCTGCCCGCGATCCGCGCGAGCAGGGGAACGATCGTTTTCGTGACGTCGACGGCGGCGGAAGCCCCGTACGAGGGCGGTGGCGGGTACTGCGGTGTGAAAGCCGCCGAGAGATCCATGGCCGGGGCGCTCAGGTTGGAGCTGGTGGGAGAGCCGATCCGGGTGTGCGAGGTCTCGCCAGGGATGGTCCACACCCCGGAGTTTTCCCTTGTCAGATTCGGTGGGGATCAGGCGAAGGCGGACGCTGTGTACGCCGGTGTGCCCTCTCCGCTGGTCGCCGAGGACATCGCTGAGACGATTTGTTGGATCGCCTCGCGCCCAGCTCACGTCAACATCGACCGGATCGTCGTACGCCCGGTGGCCCAGGCGGCCAACCACAAGGTTTACCGTACGAATGTGTGAGGACGAACACCGCGATGAGGTCCGAGATCCTGACTTTGTCAGGGTGACATGGGGGGAACGCGGGGATCTCGACCTTGTCAGGATGACACTGGGGGAACGTTTGACGGACGAGGGGAACGTCAGGGGTTAGGATAGCGTTATGGATTCTTTAGTTGCGCTTGTCACAGGTGGTTCTTCTGGAATGGGCCGCGAGACGGCCATTGCTTTGCACGCTCACGGGGCCACGGTTTACGCCGCGGCCCGCAGGCCCATGCCCGAGTTGGAGGATCGCGGGATTCACACACTGGCCATGGACGTCACCGACGAGGATTCGATTGTGGCCGGCATCGACATGATTCTCGCCGCCGAGGGACGTATCGACATCCTCGTCAACAATGCGGGGTACGGGTCGTACGGAGCCATCGAGGAGGTGCCGATCGCGGAGGCACGTCGCCAATTCGAGGTGAACGTCTTCGGCGCGATGAGGCTGACCCAACTCGTTCTGGACTCCATGATGGATCGCGGACGCGGACGCATCGTCAACATCTCGTCGATGGGTGGAAAGTTCGCCATGGCTTTGGGCGGGTGGTACCACGCGACAAAGTACGCTCTCGAAGCCCTGTCGGATGCCCTGCGTGAAGAGGTACGCCCCTTCGGGATCGACGTGGTGGTCATCGAACCGGGCTTGATCCACACCAACTGGTCCACGATCGCCGCCAAGAACCTGCGGGAGGTCTCCGGATTGGGCAGGTACGCCGTGATCGCGCAAAATTTCGCCGCAGCCCTCGACTTCGCCAGCCAGGGGATGGCCACAGACCCGGCGGTGCTGGGTCGTACCATCGCCCATGCCGCCATCACCAAACACCCCAAGATCCGGTACCGCAAGGGAATGGGGGCTTTGGCCATGACGACTCTTCTCCCCCTGATCCCAGACCGGGTCTTCGATGCGGGCGTCCAGCTTCTGCTGACTCACATGGACTCTTTGTTGAACCTTGTCAAACCCCGGTCCAACCATCCGAAAGGGAACTGAAGCCCATAGGGTGAGAGGCAGGGGGGGTTGCCTCCCACCCTATGGTCGCCCCTTATGACAAGAGACGATTGACACCCCTTTTACAGGGGCCAGGAGGAGAGTGAGTGGTCTCTCCGTGGGACCCATGACATGGAGGAGCCACCCACCGCACGAGGGCGAAGGTCTTCTGGCACATTCGTCCCCATTCCCAGAAAACCTTTGGTTGCCGCTGCTCCCACCGCTGGCTCGATTGCATCACAGAACTCCGGTTCTGATGACATCTGCCCCATGTCTGACGTTCCTCCATTTTCTACGGCAACACGACTGATTGTGTCCGTATGCCGTTCCCCGTCATCCCCTCGTCCAGGGGATGACCACCAGCATACTGCCGCGCCATGGGGCGGTCAAGATATGAGCGTATAATTAAACAAAATAATACCTTCTGAAATCTATTATATTTCAGATTCTCAGTAAATTTTATGAGAAATCTCATACTGGGATTCATGGCTCCAGGGGTACGACACACTCTGTGACCGGTGGCCACCCCCTGGAGGGTTGCCGTACCCCTGAGCCTCTTTGCGGAGAAACCCTTGTTCTGCGAAGTCAAATCACCCCTCAGAACCGCCGCTGACAAGCGGCCCCTCAGCCCCGCCAAAACGGGACCATTTCCCCCAAAGCTTCACCCGAAACCCAGAAATTCCTTCTGGATTCGGCTTGAAAACTATAATGATCTTATTTTATTGTTCATTCCCTTAAACGTCAAACTCACATGCTGCACCGTACGTTCGGCGGCTCAAATACAGGGGCAGATGTCCATTTGGGGAGTACGGACCTGCCGTACTCCCCAAATGCGTAGTGGAGAATCCCCGTTCTCATTCACAGGTGCCAGCCGGGGAGACTCGCACCCATGCCGTCAATGAGGGTGACGGCCCCAATGAACCCCGAAGGGTGGAAGGGAGTAGGAAGACCTCCCTGAAAGATCCGATAACCAAATCCCACGCGCTCGCCCGGACCTGGACGCGCCCGCCGGTCTTGACCAGGATGATCGTGTCGAAAGTGGTGGACACCGTGCCCGACACCTCCCCTGTGAGGGTGACCATGTGTGAGCCGTCGGCAGAGGGCGCGGGGAAGACGAAACTCACCGTGCCGTCTACGTCCGCCTTCTTGCATTCCACAACCTCGCCTGAGTCCAGCGACAAGCACACTGTCTCACCGGGGATGAAGTGGAGTCCTGTGGCGGTCTGGTCCTCTCCTGGCAGCCTGGCCGGATGGGCCAGCTCCACAAAGATGGTGCCGATCGTCACCTCGCCGGGCCCGGAGGTGTTGCCCGCCTTGTCCACGGCCACAGCCGTGACCTTGTCGCCCGGGGTGAACGGCACAGGCGGTGTGCAGGTGAAACGTCCCGACTCATCGGTGTGGATCGCCTCGCAACCCGGGATGATCTCACCCTCGGGATCAATCACGGTCACATCTGTGCCGGGCTCGGCGGTACCCGTGATCACCCCGCCTGTGCTGGGCTCCACAGTTGGAGGAGCCGGGGGCTTGGTGTCCACGATGAAAGTACGCGGGTCCGACGGATCCGAGGTGTTGCCCGCCTCGTCGGTCTCTTTGGCCACCACCTGATGCTCGCCGTCGACGAACGGGGCGAGCGGGGCGCATGACCAGGACAGACCCGCCTGTACCACTGCGGTACACACCGGTTGTCCGCCCTCGGTCACCGTGATCGTGCCGCCCTCCTCAAAACCGATTCCGATGATCTCGGGGCCCGGATCGGGGATGACTGCACCGGGGCCGGGAGCAGTGATCTCGGGCGGGGTGGGCGCGGCGGTGTCCACGACGAACGTCCTGAGTTCAGAGGGTGTGGACTCCTGGCCCCCATCCGTGATCTCGACGGCCCTGATTACGTGGGGCCCGTCGGCGAACTCGGCGGCGCACGACCATGTCCCGTTCTCCCTCACAACGGCGGAACACACCCGTTGCCCATCTTCAGTGACAATGATGTTGTCGCCCGGGTTTTGTCCCAGGCCGGTGATGGTCACCGGCTTGTCCTTGGTGAGTTCCCCCTCGCCCGGGGATGTGATGACAGGCTTGTCCAGGAACCGCAGTTCGAGCGGGGAACCATGACCCGCCAGCTCCACGCCTCCCACGAAGGTACGAGCCTGGTACGCGCCGCCATAGAACGACGTGCTCGCCAACTCTCCGGTGCCCTCCTCATCGGAGGTCACCACGGCTTGCGCCAATCGGGTACGTCCGCCCAGAAGCAGATCCTGGTGCGGGGTGGTGAACACGAACGGTACCTCGTCGACAGGGTTGCCGTACACATCGAACGCGAAGATCGTGACAATGTCCTGGCCCAAAACTGGTTGGTCGTTCTTCGTCACCACAGCATGGGTCTGCTGCGCCGGGTTGGTGCCGTGGCCCACGGGCACGCACCCGGCTTCCACCACGCACACCTCGCCAGCGACGAAGTTCAGCGTCACCGGAGAACCGTGCTCGGTCAGTTCCGCGCCTTCGACTGACGCGGTGGCGGAGTGTGAACCGGCGGTCCAGGCGCGTGCCTCAGCCTCACAGGTACCGTCCTCACCGGTGACACAGGCGGGGTCGATGACAAGGTCGTCACCAGAGATGTTCGCGAAGTCGAAGCTCACAGCTCGCACAGCGTTGCCCTGCTTGTCGAAGGCGTACGCGGTCACAACATCAGGATCGGCGTCGACGGACTGGCCGTCCCTGGTCACTTCCACACGGGTCAGTTTGTCTGGGGTGGCCGGATCGCACCCCGCCTCGGCCACGCACACCGGACCCGCGCGGAAACTCAGGTCCACGGGAGAGGCGACGGGAACGACGTCATCCACGGCCACATCGGCCGAGTGGGTGCGGGCGACCCGCGAGGTGTACCACACGGTCGAGGACCCGTCGGTTCCGATCGGGGTGATGCCCTCCTGGACCCCCAGGTCCTCAGATTGGGCCGAGGAGGTGACCCGGGCGCCGTCCACGGGGTTGCCGTACTTGTCGAAAGCCCACACAGTGACAATGTCTCTGGCGTTCCCATCGGCGATCTGGTTGTCGACGCTCACCTCCACACGGGTGCGCAACTCGTCGGCGAGGCCCGGATCGACCGGGTCGCATCCGTCGGCCGCCGAGCAGACCGCGTCGGCTCGCCATGCGACAGACGCTGTCAACTGGCCCGTCGTCTCGTTGGTGATCCCGCCCGCCGTGATGGAGGCGCTGACAGTGTACGTGCCGGACTTCGTGGAGAACAGGTCCACCGAGCACACACCGTCATCGTTGGTGGTGCAGGTTGCCTCAGGGGCGAACCACGGACCAGCCGGATCGACCCCGAAACTCACCACGGCTTCGGGTACCGCATTGGATGTGACATCCCTGACGGTGACTGTCGCCACGTACCGATTCTCCTCGTCCTGCCCGACCGTGAGCGGGCCGGTGGGGGCGATCACCCAGCTGGAGGTGGCAGTCGGGCCGGACCCGTTGCCGAATCTCAAGATGATAGGTGACCCTTCTGGGATCAGTTCCGTGATCCACACGTCCGCCAGGTGGGGACCCTTCACTGTCGACGTGTACCAGATCGTCGTGTGCCCATTGCTGTCAATGGGTTCGATATCCGATTGCACCGTCAACGCGGTCTCCCCGGCGGCCGGGACTGAGCGGACATCCGCGCCCACGACAGGATTACCGTAGTAATCGTACGCATACGCATCTGCCACGTCGGGCTGAACTCCGTCAGCCCGGCTCCCATTCAGGGTCACCACAACGCGGGTCACATTGGCCCCTTCAACCGGGTCGCAGTCCTGTACGCACACCGGACCTGCCGTGAATTCCGCGTTCACTGTGTTCACCAATGGTCGGGCGCCAATTCTCCCGCTAATTGTGTACGTGCCCACCAGTTTGGAGGACACCATTACCTGGCAAGTCCCATCCGGGCCTGAAGTACACGATGTACCATTGGCAAACGACAATTTAGACACTTCCGGGAAAACAACAATAGCATTTTCCACGGGATTGTCATTCACGTCATAGACATGGGCTGTGACCATGAAGATCGAGCCCACGACCTGGGACCTGTCCGGATCAATCGACAAGGTCGAATGATTCGGATCGGCGGTCCCGGACGCAAAACTTATGGAGATGGAACCATCAGTGGTCTCAGTTCCATCGCTGCTGATCGCCTTCGACGGGGTTTGGCCCGCCACCCACACGTTGGCGAGGTGGGTCCCCGCCTTCGTCGAACGGTACTCGATCAGCGTGGTGCCGTTGTTCATGGTCTTCGCGATCGGCATGACCGTCACATTCTTGGCGTTGGAGGTCACCAGAGCACCCTCCACAGGGTTGCCGAACCGGTCGTACGCGAAGACCTGGGCCAGATCCGAAGCCGCCCCATTGGCCTCGGCTCCGTCGAAGATGACCTTCACACGAGTGACATTGTCCACATTCACGGGGTTGCAGTCGATGACGCACACCATGCCCGCGACGAACTCCACATGTTGGGGACTGGCGTTGAACGGATCACCGTTGCCGCCCAGGCCGACCCGGTCGTCACCGATCGTGGCATGGATCGCCACCCTCGTCACCAGTTTCGAGGTGACCTGGACGGTGCAGATCCCCTGGGTGTTCGTGACACAGGTGTCATCGCTCACCTCGGCCGGGGTGTCGGGATTCAGGGTGAAGAACACCATCTGGTCCGCCACCGGGTTGCCTGCCCTGTCACGGATGGTGACATCGACGGTGTACGAGGAACCCACCACCAGCGGCGAGGCCGGAGAGACCCTCATCTCGGATGTGGACGGGTCGGCTGCGCCCGTCACGAAATGGATCTTGTCCATCACCCGTGTGGCGGGATCGAGTCCGCCGATGGTGCCCACAGCGGTGTACGTGCCGGGCTTGGTGGAGGTCCAGTAGACCATCGCCGTGCCGTACGAATCGGTCGTCTTCTCCTGGGTCGCCGGCTTCAACGCGCCCGCCAGCACCCCGATCGTCTGGTCGTCCACGACCACGCGCGCACCCTCGACCACATTGCCGTACGTGTCGAAGGCGAACGCCTGGGCTGAGTTGTACGAGACCCCGTCGGCGGTACGGCCGTTGTCGACCATCTCGAAACGGGTGACGTTGTCGCGATCGACCGGTTGACAACTGGTGACGCACACTCCGCCTGCGATGAACCTCGCATGGGGCATCATCGACAATGATACCTTGTTGACCACCGCTGAGATCTCGAAGTCGCCCACGAGTTTCGATGTGGTGGTGTACGTGTAGGTTCCGGGCGTGGTCTCGGCGAAGTTCTTCATCTCCAGATCGGGGCGGTCCTCAGACACGCCCTGCACTGTGATGTCAGAGGACCTCAGCCCTGAGATCGGATTGTCGTGGCCGTCGCGTACGATCACAGTGACCGTCACCAGAACCCCGACAGTTTGAACCGGGTCTGAAACCTGGACAGAGGAATTGGCGTCGTCCACGTCACCGATGAGGAAGCGGACGGGCTGCGGCGAGCCGTCGAGGTCCTCCGAATTGAGCTGGGCCCTCACCTTCACGGTCTCAGGCGCCCGGTCGGTCACCGTGGCATAAGCATTGCCCTGTTCGTCAGTGATGGATTGGTGCGGGTTGAGAACGGCTTTCGTGCCTGGATCGATGCTGAAATCCAGATGCACGTCGGCCACCGGGTTGCAGAACTTGTCGGTGACCAGCGCGGTCGCCGTGGATGTCTCACCCACGTTCAGCTCATTGACGTCGACAAAAAGATTGGTGCCCATCTTGTCCGGGTCCAGGCAGGTCACCGGGCCGGTGACAGGATCGGAGGCTGTGAAGCTGACCCGCTGCGGGCTGGCTTTGGCCGGATCCTGGTCGTTGCCCACCCCTGTGCCCTCGATCATGGCGCGCAGAGTCACCTCGCCCACGCGGTGATCGGTGAAGGTCACCTCACAGGCGCCCTCTTGTGTGACACAGGTGGTCTCGCCAACCCGTGGGTCGCCGACCCGGGCGAATGTGGCCGTACCGGAGACGGTCAGCGACACTGTCTGGTCGTCGACGAGGTTCCCGAAGGAATCCCTGGCGGTCACCGTCGCGACGACGGGTTCACCGGCCTTCTGGGTGGACCTGTCCACCTCGAGGGTGGAGCGCTTCGGATCGGCTGTGCCGGAGGTGAATCGTACTTCCACGCCGGATCCACGGATCTCGGATGAGGAACCCTCGTCGGTCACGGAAGCGCGGACCTCGATGATCTGGGCTGTGGGGTCGGTGAAACCGATCTCACAGACCCCGTCCGCGTCGGTGAGACAGGTCTTCGTTCCCAGACGCGGCTCGTCAGTCTTGCCGAAGGTGGCGTCGCCGCTCAGGGTGATCGTGACCTCCTGCTCGATCAGGGGCAGATCCTTGAGATCTCTTATGGTCGCTTTCGCCACCACGTTCCCGCCCACCGTCTGGTTGAGGGGGCTGACCTCCAGGTCGGAGTTGTCCGCCGACGGGTGTGGGACAACCGGGGTGTTGGTTCTCACGTCGATGGTTGCCGGATTCGATTTCGTGTCCTCGGTTGCCCCTGCGGCGATGGCTCGTGCAACCGCTGACAGGCGGATCTGGCCAGCCTCCACGTCTTGTTCGTTGACGGTGTACGGCGCGTGGCAGGTTGTGGACGCATCGGGGGCGAGCCGGGTCGCGTCACAGGTGATGTCCCAGGTGTTCGTGCCGGAGAATCCCGGTCCGCCGGGTGTGGTGTACCGGGCGGGAGCGTCGATGCGTACATTGGTCAGGCTCACCCTGCCGGCGTTCTTCACAGTGAACGTGTAGTCGATCTGTTCCCCGACCTCAAAGGTCGAAACCGGCGTCGCAGTGGCGTCGAGAACAAGCTCTGTCGTGGTCATCGACCCTTGTCCGGGGGGAAGGAGGCCGTCGAGGTCTTTGACCACGGTGTCGGCGACGTCGTAGGTCCCATGCTCGCCCACCAGTACGGGGACGGTGACCGTGCATGATGTCTGGCCATCGTTGAGGTTCCCGCTGGCCTTCAGGTTCCCCGTCGCGTCGAGGGTCACGCTCCCCTGGTCACAGGTGGTTTCCGGATCGCCGTTCAGCGCGGTCATCACCCATCCGGGCAGGAGGGCGGCAAAGGACCACCCCTTCTTGGCCTGAAGATCCGTTGTGTTGGTGATGGTGTACGTCAATTGTGTGGTGGTGCCGAGCTGGACCACCGGGGGCACGAAAGTCTGGTCGAGCTGGGGGGTGACGTCCATGATCTGGGGAAGGTCGAACGCCGCATCGTTGCCCAAATCCCGGTTGTTGGTGTTGTTGAGCTGGAATCCGAGGCCGGCGTTGGTGTCGATCTTGATCGCGGAGGAGTACAGCGGCGCGATCCACACGTTGGTCTTGCCACCATAGGAGCCCCCGTACATGGGGTCGTACCCGTCGATGGCTGACTTGCAGGGGTCCAGCCCCGAGGCGAGCTGCATGGGCTCCCCGCCGATCAACAGATAAAAGGATAATTGCGGTGTCGAGCTGGGGGTGGAGATGCAGCTGGTCGCCGCGAAGAACGCGGACACCGAGTAGAAATGCTTGGGGGTGGCTGTGGCGATGGACGGGCCTGATTTGATCATGACACCCGCCGACTGGGAGTTCTGCTTGTTCGTGTACTCGCTCAGGGCAAAGTTTTTGCCCGCCTCCTCGCCGGTTTGGCCCTGGGCCAGGCCGAGCACCTGTGACAAACCTTGGAGGCTCCCCCATGCGCCAGACGTCCCGGAGGCGCATCCGGGGTCTTGAGAACTGGAGGGGGTGGCGGATTCCGCGTTCAGCACCCATCCATTGCAACCGCCATGTTGGGTCGACCATGCCCGGTCTGAGGTGTACTTCTGAGAGTTGTACGTCGGGCTGCCGACATACTCGTTCAGGGGTACGCGAGTTTGCTTGTTTTCGAAGTCTTCCTCGAACAGGACTGTTCCGGACTTCGGAACTCCGGGAGTGCCCGGGGCTGCTTGTGCCGGCGTCGGCGCCACGTCGGTGTCGAAGACCGCGACGACGCCAACGGCCATGATGATGGCGATGATCCCAGCCGTCAATCGGACACTGATATTCTTTGATGTCGATTTACGGTTCAGGACAAAGTTGTCGGTGTACGCATACTTACCGGGTGAAGTTTCGTGATTCTTGCCAGCCCACAGCAGGTGCATGGATCATGTCTCCCAGATTGAGGTTGAACACTGTCAGCGACAGCTGTTCCACGTGACGTCGTTGCAAATGACAATTTGTTTCTGGTACCCTACCGACTAGGTCGATTCCCTTACCTTCACGCAAACTGCCTTGCCCTCACACACCCCCGTATGTTCGGTCCAATGCGTGGACCTGCTCGATCGCTTCCCTCGAGCCAAAGCAGACATCCCTGATCCAAACGTGTTTGGATTGTCGTAGAGTTTACCTGGCGGTTGGGGCCGAGTCAAAAGAAAAAAAGAGGTCGTGACAAGTGATGAGGGACGATGAATAATCGTACTTGTCACGCCGACGGGACACAAAACAAGGACCCTGCAATTCCGAACTGGGCAGCATAATAGAAGACATAGCACACCACGTGCTCCCACCCCTTGTCCTTTCCCGGGCCGAAGTAGGTCCATGCGAGGACCAGGTCCGAGATCAGGAAGCAGACACCCGCGACGCCCATGATCCCCGGCTGGCCGAGGCCCGGCCGGCTGGGCCCGACCCCGGTGGCCGCGGTGAAGAACCCCATGGCGGGCAGCATCAGCACCAGGAAGGAGTACACACCCACGACGAGGAAGAGTTTGCCGAAATCCAGCTTCAGGTGTTTGCTGAATCCGACGTACGCGGCGGCCAGGACCGCGCAGATGAGGACCGGCGCCCACGGGAACGGCGGCTGGCCTGCCCTCCCCAGGGCGATGATGTACGCCAGGTGCCCGAGGGCGAAGAATCCGAACCCGCCCAGAAGGAACCCGTCGTACGCCTTGACAAGGTCTTTCACAGCCAGGGACACATCACCCAGCAAACCCAGGACCAGCCCGATGAGGATCAGCACGGCCATTTGGCGGATGCGCGGGGATCCTCCCCACAGATGCAGTGCCCCGGCTGTTCCCAGTGCGCAGAAGCACACCCCGCACAGTGTTTTGAGCCCGACCGCGAGCCAGGACGCGCCCCTGGAGCGTACGACCATATTGGCAAGCAGCACCACCGCGCACACCACGGCAAACGCGACGCCCATGTTCCACCTCCATCAGGAAGTCCACCGGGGACCTGTGATCCGAACCCGGATTCAGTCGTCCCAACCTTCAACAAATGACCGCGCGTCGATGACCTGTGCGAACACCTCATCTGGCACGCTGCCCGCCAGCTGTATGAATCGCGAAGGAACAATGGCGCGCGGCGCATCGCATAGGATGACACTGTCCTGCGCGATACCCTGTCCCGCTGGCAGGCGGGGTTGGATCGGATTCGGCCTTTGCCGCGGATTGGTGGTGAGGGGTACCACAGTGATGAGGTCGTATTGGGTCCCGGTTTGCAACCCGTCCACCGACACCACCAGACACGGACGGGTCTTCCCGATCTCACCGGTACGCGCCGCCCCGAGGGCGACGACCCACACCTCACCCCGGCGGGGACGATTGGGAAGAGCGCCGTTCATCCCTCGACCCCATCAACGAGGTCGATGCCATCGTCCATCTCATCCCATTCGCGCATCTCAGCGACGAATTCTGGATCCTGGTACGCCTCATTCGCACACGCTCTGTAGTCAGCCAATATCAGTTCCCGTTCCGCGTGGCGTGCCTGCTTTTCCATGTACGCCGACAAGCTCAAGCCCTGCGCGGAAGCCACCCGGGCCAGAGTGTCCCGCGTCGCGACCGAGACCCGGATTGATGTTGATTCCCTGGGACGACGTGAGGTCAGCATTGGGACTGCATTCATGCATACAGAATAGCATGCTTCTATCCGCTATCGTTCGATCGTCGAGTTGATCCACGGTCGATGAGGTGGACGGGGAGGATGAGGGAGGTTTTGCGCGCGGGTTTGCCGGAAAGTTCGTCGAGGAGGATTTTGGCGCCTTCCACTCCCTGGTCGAAGGGGCTCTGGGCGAGCGTCGTCAGCCCGAAGGGGGCGGCCATCTCGTGGTCGTCGATGCCGATGACCGACATGTCCTCGGGCACGCTCAAACCGTGGTGGTTGAGGGAGAGGATGGCGCCGAAAGCCATCTCGTCCGAGGCCGCGAAGATCGCGGTTGGCAGTTTCCCCCCGGATTCGATCAGGTCGTCGATGGCTCGACGGCTGGCCGACATGGAGAAACGCCCCTGGAGGACACGGGCCGGATCGGGGGTGATCCCCGCCGTACGCAAAGCTTGTTCATAGCCTTTGAGGCGTCCCTGCGGCACGCGGGAACTCAGCCCGCCCTCTTCTTCGGCCCCGCCTGTGAGGTGGAGGATGTCGCGATGTCCCAGGTCGATCAGGTGTTGGGTGGCCTGGGCCCCGGCTGCGACCTCGTTGATGCCGACGAATCGCAGTCCGCGCACGGGGGTGCCGACGACGATGACCGGTAATCCGGTTTGGCGCAATTCCTCCCGCTCCCCCGCCGAAAAGTCAAGGCACAACGCTAGTACGGCATCCCCCCGGTGTCTCAGCAGCGACCGTTGGAAACTGCGCTGGCGTACGGTGCCGACCCCGCCCAGATTGACCAGGGCCATGTCGTAGTCCGCCTGTCGCAGCACGGAGTCGGCCCCTTCGATGACCTGGGAATAGAACCACAAACTGATCGACGGCACCACAACGCTGATAGCCATCGTACGCCCGGTGACGAGTCCCGACGCGACAGCGGAACGCACGTATCCCAGCTTGTCAGCAGCGGCTCGTACCTTTTCTTTCGTGGACGCCGAGACCAATGGCATGTCGCGCAGAGCCCGCGACACTGTGGACGCGGAAAGACCGACTTCCTTGGCCACATCCTCGATTCCGACCACGACACCTCCGAAAAATGTTGTTTAAAGTTTACCCCTTCGTTGCGCCCGCCAGCAGGCCACGTACAAAGAATCGTTGCAGAGCGAAGAACACGATGAGAGGCACGATGATGGCCAGGAAGGTACCCGCCGTGAGCAAGTACCACTGTTGGCCGTACTTCCCCGACAGGTCGGCGAGGATTTTCGTGATGGGGGCGTTGCGGCCCGAGGTGAAGATGGTGGCGATCAGCAGGTCGTTCCACACCCACAGGAATTGGAAGATCGCGTAACTGGCAATGGTCGGCATCGCCAGCGGCAGGGCGAGCCTCAGGAAGATCTGGCCATGGCCCGCGCCGTCGATCTGGGCGGCCTCCATCACCTCGCCGGGGATCGTCGCCAGGGCGTTGTGCAGCATGAAGGTCGCGAGCGGCAGAGCCGACATGGTGTGGGTGATCCACACCTGTGCGAACCCCGACCCGAGGGAATTCGCGGCGAAACCGGGGAAGATCTGCATCCCCGCCACACTCACCCCGCCTGTGTACAGCTTGAGCAGGGGAACAAGCAGCATTTGCAGAGGTACGATCTGGAGGGCGAAAACCGCGACGAACACCACATGGCGGCCGCGGAAGTCGATCCAGGCCAGGGCGTACGCGATGAGCAGCGCGAGCACGATCGGGAAAACGGCGGCGGGGATCGTGATCACCAGGGAATTGAGAAGGGCGGTGGAGATCGTGATCCCCGAGGAGACGAAATCCAGTGTTTGGCCGTAATTGTCCAGTGTCACATCCGGGTTGGTGAAGAAGGTCCACCACCCCGAGGTTGTGATCTCGTTGCCGGGCCTGAACGAGGAGACGAACAACCCGAATGTGGGCAGGGTCCACACGGCCGCAAGGATGATGGCGCCCACCGTCGCCCAGGGGCTTGACAAGGTGTGATGCGTTTTCTGGATATGCCGGGAGGAGCGTGAGATCGCCTGGATGGACATCAGTTCCCCTTTCCTAGGCTACGGGCGTTGTACGCGATGAAGGGGATGACAAGAATGAAGATCAACATCGCCAGTGCGGCTGAATGGCCGGTCTGCGGCGGGAAGAGTGAGAACTGGCGTACCATCTCGTACCCCAGAACCGAGGTGTCGTTGTACCCGCCGGTCGTGACCGCGATGATGTCGTACACCTTCAGCGATGTGATGGAGATCGTGATCCACACCACGATGATGGTGGGACGGATCGTGGGGATGATGATGTTGACGAAGCGTTTGAACGAGGAGGCCCCGTCGATCTCGCCCGCCTCGATCAGTTCGGCCGGCACCGATTTGATGGCCGCCGAACAGATCACCATGGCGAACCCTGTCTGCGACCAGATGAGGATCCCGATGAGAAGGAACATGTTGAGTGGGTACGATTGCAGCCAGTTGACCGGGGAGAAGCCCAGGGACACGAGGACCTGGTTGAGCAGGCCGATCTGAGTGCCCTGGCGGTAGTCGTAGAAGAATTTGAAGATGATCGACGCGCCCACGAACGAGATGGCCATGGGCATGAAAATCAGCACTTTGAGCAGTTTCTCGGCCCTCGACTTGTCCACCCACAGGGCGTACACCAGACCGATCGCCGTGGCGACCACCGGTGCGACGATCACCCACACGATCGTGTTGATCAAAGAGGTGAGCCCGCCAGATCCGCCCGAGGAGAAGACCCAGGCGAAGTTCTCCAGGCCGACGAACCGGGTGCCCGATTTGTCCATGAAAGCCGAGACCATCGTACGGATCGTGGGGAAGACCAGGCCGACGACCAGCAGCAGCAGAGCCGGGGAGATGAACAACGCTAGTTGAATCAACCGGCCCCGGCCCTTGGAGGATCGGGAGTCCAGCAGGAAAAGTCCCCCGCCCAGGACCGCGCCGAGGATGAACACCCACGCGGCGCCGCGTTCCAGGCCGAGCAGGGCGAGGACCAGTACGGGGATTCCGATCGCGATTCCCAGCCTGACAATGGTGTACTTACGCCCGGGCCGGGGGGCGATTTCGATGAGGACGATGACCAGTCCGACAACGACAAGGAAGGCGAGAAGCACCACAGGTACTTGTGCCAGGGGTGGCAACGTGGCCAGCCAGGAAAAGAATGCCTGCATGATTTCGCCTTCCTCGTCGTCGTGTCAGATCAGGCGTCAGCCCATGAGGTCTGGATCTGGTCCAAAACCGTGGCCTGATCCGTACCGTTGATCCAGTCGACCGTACCCTTCCACCAGGCCTGCTGCACCACGGACGGCATGGAGTCGCCCGCGCCGAAGCGGAAGGTCGTGGAGGGATCCTTGAGGGTCGTGATGGCCTGGGCCAGCAACGGGTCGGCTTCCTTGGTTTCGTCGACGCCCTGATTGGCGGTGATGAAGGTCGCACCCTCGACTGTGATCAGGCTGTTGGCGTAATCACCGGAGGCGAGATAGGCCATGACCTTCTGGACGGCCGGGCTGTCGGTGAAAGCCACCGCGAAGTCGCCGCCTCCGACGACGGAGGACTTGCCCGCCACAGGGGGCATCATGAAGGCCCAGACGTCACCGTCGGGAGCAACAGTCGGCGTCGCGCCGGAGCTGGTCTTGGCCGTCAGGAAGGAGGCCTCGAGGAAGGTGGCCTGGTTGGTCATCGCGCACTGGCCGGCGGCCAGGGGGTTGGCCACGTCGCCGAAAGCGGTGGAGTTGATGGAGGCCACGTCGCCGAAGCCCGCATTGACGTACTTCGGGTCGAGCAGGATCTTGCCGAGAGCGGTGAAGGCGTCGGCGATGGGCTTGTCGGTGAATTTCACCGTGCCGTCGACCCACTGGTCGTACACGTCTCCGCCGGAAGCGGACAAGACATATTCAGCCAGCTGGTCGGTCCCCGGCCATCCGGAGGCGTCGCCCGAGTTGAAGCCAGCGCACCACACCGGCTGTCCGGTCTTGGCCTGGATGGTGTCGGTCAGCGTCATCATCTCGTCCCAGGTCTTCGGCACGTCCACGCCCCATGAGGCGAAGGCCGACGGGGAGTACCAGATGTAGCCCTTGGCCGATGCGTCCAGGGGTACGGCGTACTGCTGGCCGTCCACTGTCCCGTAGGACTGCCAGTCAGCCGAGAAGTTCTTGGTCACGTTGGCCAGGGTGTCGGGGTCGAGGGTTTGGACCTTCCCGGTCTCGATCACAGACTTCATCAGCCCGGGCTGGGGGAACACGGCGATGTCGGGCAGGGAATTGCCCTGGATCTTCGTGGAAATGTTGGTCGTGAAGTTCTGGTCGCCGGTGTACTGGATGGTGATGTTGTTCTGGGCGGCCCATGCGCTCCAGCTCGCCTCCCACTGAGACCCTTCATTGCCGGTTGGTGTTCCGTAGATGGTCACAGTCGCGGGGGTGTCGTCGCTTGTCGTGGAGGAAGTTGGTGTTGAAGAACATCCGACCAAAGCCAGTGCTGCGGCGGCTGCCACCACGGAGAAAGTTAAATAGCGTCTTGCCATGGATAACTCCTTTGTTCATTGTGTCGCCACATGGGATCGGTCCCATCGTAGGAACCTCACGCGGACCATTGTGGCCCTTGGTCCGTGAAACCCAGAGTAGACTACCCGGCAGAGGATTGCAAACGTTGGCGGCAAACGTTACCATTTCTATATAAACAGGTTCGGATGGACGGATCCGGCGGATCGAAAGTGTGGATCTGACGGATTGAAAGTACGGAACTGACGGATCGGCAGTACGGAACTGGCAGCACAGGAGGCAAGCATGAAGACGACCGGAGCATGGTACCCGGACCGGGTCGAGGCATGCCTGTTCGATCTCGACGGGGTACTGACTCCGACCGCGGAGATCCATCGCCGGGCCTGGTCGGAATTGTTCGAGGAGGCATTCGCGCGTCAACCGGAACCCGTGTGTCCCTATGATGACGATGACTATTTCGCGTTGGTCGATGGGCGTCCCCGCTATGAGGGAGTACGGGCGGTGCTCGCCTCACGCGGAATCGATCTGGACTGGGGTGATCCCAGCGATCCGGGTTCCTTTGACACGATCTGCGCCATGGGCAACTTGAAAGACTCCCTCTTCCTCGAACAGGTTTCTTCCCGCGGGGTCAGTGCTTATCCGGGGTCCGTTCTTTTCCTGGATGCGGTCATGGGAACCGGATGGAAGGTCGGGGTGGTCTCCGCGTCCCAGAACGCCCGTACGATTCTGGACGCGGCGGGCATCCTCGACCGCTTCGAGGTGGTCGTGGACGGCCATGTCACGGCCGAATTGGGCCTGGCGGGAAAACCCTCCCCCGACACGTACCTGGAAGGGGCACGGCGCCTGGGCGTCGAACCGGGTTGTACGATCATCGTTGAGGACGCCCTGGGAGGAGTCGAAGCCGGCCGGGCCGGCGGATTCGCCAGTGTCGTCGGCGTGGACCGGGGCGCCGGCGCCCAGGCCCTGCGAACCCACGGCGCCACCATCGTCGTGGACGATCTCGCCCAACTGCTCCCCCTGTCCCCCCGACAAACCCCGTCATCGGCTACCCCCATGTCATCCTGCCCCACCGTCCAGGATCTCGGTACTCCCGACCATCACCCCACCCCGTCATCCTGCCCCACCGTCCAGGATCTCGGTACTCCCGACCATCACCCCACCCCGTCATCCTGCCCCACCGTCCAGGATCCCCCAACCCGACCACCCAAGGAGGAATCATGACCCTGCACTTCGACCAATGGTCCTTGTGGGACGATGAGCCCGACTCCTCCGCGCATTCCCGTACCCTCTTCGCCCTCGGCAACGGTCATCTCGGGTTGCGCGGCTGCCTGGAGGAAGACGCCGATGTGGCGGATCAGGCCTTTGTCAACGGATTTTACGAGACCTGGCCCATTTCTTACGCCGAGGAGCCCTACGGGCTGGCCCAGACCGGACAAACCATTCAACCCGTACCCAACCCCACAAGATTCACCCTGCGTGTCAACGGAGAATCCTTCGATCCCCACCACGCGGCGATCCGGGACTATTCACGAACCCTGGACTTGCGTATGGGCCGCCTCGACCGTCGCCTCACCTGGACGACCGCAGATGGAACCGAGGTCCGAATCGAGTCAACCCGTCTCGTCTCCCTCACCCATCCGGGACTCGCGTGGATGTCGTACCGTGTGTGCCCCACTTCCGAGGCCGATGTCGAAATCACCCACCATCTGACCCTCCCCGGCAACCCCTCTCCCACCGACAACGACGACCCCCGTTGTTCGACCCGTCTCCCCGGCGCCCTCCACGTCGTACGTACCGCGGTCCAAGAGCCGATCCATGGGGACCTCGACGCAGACCGAACACAACACGAGCTTGCTCGTGCTGTTGAGGCCCAGGAAGAGGTTGAGGCGCGAAGCGCCGAGCACGGTTCTTCTGTCTCACGTTGTCAAACGGCAAATTTGACGAATTTTGGAAAGGATTCTTTAGTAGAGGTTTTGGTACGGGCGGCCCACTCGGGAACCGGGGTGGCGTGTGCTGTCGCCCATCAGGTGGAGTGCGAAACCATTGTACAGACATTGGTCGTTGAGGACGGGGAGGGAATCAGGCGCCGGGTCACCGCCCGACTGAATGCCGGAGTACCGATGACGCTCTCGGCGTTGGCGAGCTACTCCACGGACGGTCCCCTCTTGGATGATGAAGCAGCACCATTGTCCGATGACGCATTGATCACAGTTGCGCGTACCGACCTGGGTGACGCGCCACAGCCCTGGTCCGATCTGCCCACAATCCAAAAACAGGCAATGGCCACGTGGTGGGACACGGCTGATGTCGAGGTTGACGATAGCGAACAGCGTACCCAGAGCGCCATCCGCTGGAACCTCTTCCAGACATTCCAGGCCACCGCTGCGACCAATGGTTCGGGCACTCCCGCCAAGGGGGTCACGGGCGACGGGTACGACGGGCACACCTTCTGGGACGCTGAAGCAATGGTCCTGCCCACACTGGCGTACACGCACCCCCGCCTGGCCCGTACGATGCTGTCGTACCGCTATGCGACTCTGGCCCGAGCCCGCCAACGCGCAACGGAACTCCACCACCCGGGGGCCCTGTTCCCGTGGCGCACCATCGACGGCCGGGAAGCGTCGGCTTTCTTCGAAGCGGGCACGGCGCAGTACCACATCGACGCCGATATCGCGTACGCCGTCAATCGGTACGTCCGGGCCACGGGCGACATGGATTACCTGCGAGCCGAGGGAATCGACATCCTCGTCGAGACCGCGCGAATGTGGGCCGATTCGGGGTTTTTCGACGAGACCGGGAACTTCCACATCCATGGTGTGACAGGGCCGGATGAGTACTCCGCGCTGGTGGACGACAACACATACACCAATGTCATGGCGGCGGCGAACTTCGACGCGGCCACGTCATGGATCGGCTGTCTGCGGGACACCGAACCCCAGGCCTGGGCTGATATCTGTCAGCGTCTGGCGCTCTCGGATGAGGAAATCACTGTGTGGAGCAAAGCCTCTCACGCTATGACCATTGTGTACGATGAGGGGCTTGGAATCCACGGACAGGACGCGGGATTCCTCGCCCACAAAGTCTGGGATTTCGCCTCGACGCCCCCTGAGATGTACCCATTGCTGCTTCACTTCCATCCGTTGACGATCTACCGCCATCAGGTGTTGAAACAAGCTGACCTCGTACTTGCTTTGATGAACCGTCCGGATCTCTTCTCCCCCGAGGAGATGCTAGCTGACTTCGACTATTACGATCCCCTCACCACCGGGGACTCCACACTGTCCGCCTCCCCACAAGCCATCATGGCCGCCCGCGTGGGCCATCTCGACCTGGCCGAATCCTACTTCCGCACGAGCCTTTTCATCGACCTCGACGACTCCCACCGCAATGCGAAAGACGGTGTCCACATCGCCAACGCCGCCAGCGTCTGGTCCACCCTCGTCATGGGTTTCGCCGGCTTCCGCGACTACGACGGTTTCCGCCTGGACCCGAGCCTTCCCCCCACATGGAACCGCCTGTCGTTCCGCCTGATCCTGGCTGGTTCCCTCCTTCACGTGGCCGTCACCCCTCACGACACGACCCTGACCCTGCTATCCGGTGCCCCGATCAAACTCACGGTGTCCGGTCGGGATGTTCTCATCACCGAGGCTTCCGCCACCATCGCCAGGATGGCGGTCAATCCAGCGGACTCTGGGTCAAAGTGACAATCGCCGTGTGTGAACCTCCGGAGGAATCGGTCCACGCGACGCTCACCTGATCCCCTGCCTGGTGGGAACTCAGAATCGATGACAAATCTGACGAACTTTCCACATTGTGCCCGTCGATGGATGCGATCACCGATCCAGGCGTGATCCCGGCCTGGTCCGCGGGTCCGGAATCGATGACGCCCACGACGTACACTCCTTGAACCTGAGAGGAGACCTGGACGCCGATGGCGCCCGTACGCCCTAAAGCAACAGTGTCGGTTGCCGTACCGGAGAGGACGGTGTCGGCCACCTGGAGAACCGACGAGATCGGGATGGCATAGGAAACTTGTGTGGTGGTGGAGCCGGCGACGTTCATGCCGACCACCTCATTGTCGGTGTCCAACAGCGCCCCGCCCGAGTCCCCGGGTACCATCGCAGCGCTGACGGCGATCAGGTCCGTGAGGTCCGCGTTCGTACCATCGTCCTCAGTCACAGTGATATCTTGTCCCGTCGCGGTGACCTGCCCGGTCGAGGACACCAACTGCCCTTTCCCCCCGGCATTGCCCACAGCGGTGACGCTCTGCCCCACACTGGCAGGGTTCGTGTCGGCGGTGATGGTCGCCAGGCCCACAGCACCGTCCAGTTGGAGTACGGCTACGTCGATTGTCGCATCGTACCCCAGCACGTCGGCGGTGTATGTCTCACCTGTGGCAGGGTCAGTGACTGTGACAGCAGTGGACCCGGCGACCACATGATGGTTGGTGACGACGATTCCGTCAGAGTCGATGACCAATCCTGTGCCAGCGGCCTGTGCGGAACCGAAGTCAACCTCCGTGTCGATCAAAACCATGCCCGCATCGTCAGGGGTAGTTGGCGCGGAGGGAGAGAAACGCCCATGCCCCACCGGATCGCTCCGCCACGGTTCTGATATCGTCTGATGCGTCCACGCCCATGAAGCCAGCAATGTGCCCCCCTGAGTTGAGAATGCGAACAGGGCGATGAGAACCGATGTGATGACGACGATGAATTTGATCCGCATGAATCCAGTTTCACCCCCGGATTCTCAGAATTCACTCAGGAGTGAACGCTGCCAGATATCCATTCACGCTGCGGGCCATCTCCAGTGCGAAATCCGAGGAGTACTTGCGTGCGCAGAAGGAGGGTACGAAGGTGTCAAAGTTCTCGCCCCTTTCGGCGAACATTTGTCTCAATTCCTGCTCTGACAAGCGGCGATATCGATCTTTGAAGACGATGAACTGGGGGTCGAACCTCTTCGGCTTCCTGCGGCGGCGTTGCTGTCCGGTCGGGTACCCAAAAACAACCAGGCTGATGGGGAAGACCCACGGGTCGAGGTCCAGCAGGTCCACCATCTCCTCCCGGTTCTCCACGATATCGCCGATATAGCAACTGCCCACCCCATAGGCGTGAGCCGCCACGACAGCATTCTGCGCTGCGACCATTGCATCTTCACAGGCCAGGATCAGGTCTGAGGCCTGAGGCGGGCGGGGATCGCACCCAGCCAGGGCGTACGCATCGTACCAGCGTCGGCAATCGGCCAGGAAAACCAGTGCCCATGGGGCCGAGGCGATGAACGCTTGTTTGTCGCAGAGTCGTGCGAGGGCGGTTTTGACCTGGGAATCCTCGACGTCGATGATGGTGTAGAGCATCTGATTGCCCGCCGTCGGTGCGGCGAAAGCGCAGGCCAGGATCTCTTTCTTGACTTCGTCGGGTATCGGGCGCGGTTCGAACACCCTCACAGAGGTACGGTTCTTGAGTTCATCGATGGTTCCTGGTTGCACAAGGACAGCGTACTCTCAGACGGGCCCCGATTCGCGCCCCGCCGGAAACCGGTGGACCCTTGCCGACTCCTTGCCAAATCCCTGCCGACTCCCTGCGCTCTCTATGACTATCCAGGGATGCCCGGAACGGACACAACTGCACCAATACTGTATCGATTTCCACCAGATTGCCGGTATTGGGTGGGTTCCGGCCCCAAAAATGGTGTTTTCGGTTCCGCAACCCACCCAATACCGGCAATCTGGTGGAAATCGGGTACGGTATTGGCAGGGTTGTGTCCCGCATCGCCCAGTTGATCTGAAGAATGCTCACGTTTCCTGATCAGTACGCACAGCATTGCCGATCGACGATCAGGTGGGGCGCGAATCGGGGTGCCCGGCGGGGCGCGAATCGGGGTGCCCGGTGGGACTCGAAGCAGTGTCCTCAGCGGGGCGCGAATCGGCCAGTTCGCACCCGGTCACGATGAAGCTCAGGCCCCTGGGCCGGAAAAGGACCCAGACGACGGCGACAAGGATCCATGCCAGGGCCCATCCGGAATGGGAGGAGAGCCACAGCCCCAGTCCGACCCCCTGGGTGACCATCGCACGAAGGAAGAGCCACACCCGGGGATGGCGTCGCGTGGGCACAGGTTTGAGGTACACCAGTCGTTGCCCGATGGAAGCTCCCGAACCGGTGAGACAGAAGAGGAGGATGAGAAGGAAACAACAAATGTTCGATATCGGGGTGATGAGGAGGTTGAGCCTGGACGCCGCCTCGCCGCTTTGGGTCCCCGTACCCAGAACGTAGATGGCATAGACCACCAGAACCGCCACGTCGACGCTGACCAACAGGATGAACTGGGCGGTCAGATCGAACAACATCCCTGTCCATCGCCGTCCGCGCGTCACCGGTTTGGCCACCCCTCGGGTGGCTTCCAGCGAATCGGCGTCGGTGGCCAGACGCGGGGTGATCAGGGCCACCAGTCCGCCCAGAAAAGCGCCGAGTGTGTTGGTCACCAGATCGTTGGTGTCCGCCAGACGGTACGGACAAGGTGCAATAAACCAATTCCCAGTGTACTGGGTGGCTTCGATGAACACCGAGACCGCCAGCCCGGTCGCCGTGATACGGGCCACACCCACCTTCCACATGTGGCGCATGATGATCCCCAGCGGCATGAACAGCAGCACATTGAGCACCTGCTGGACGCAGGTCCAACTGGTCAGCACCGTCCTCAGCGACTCCCCGCCGCGCCAATCCTGCCACATCTGGCGGACATAAATGGTCGGGTCGAGAACCAGTCTTTCATGGGGTACCGTACACCAATCGGCTCCTGGCAAGGGGAAAAGGGTGTACGCGACCAACCCCGTCAAGTAGAGGAGCATCGCCGCCATCCATACCATCCGCGACGGGGAGAAACGCCCGTACCTGCGATATTGGAAAATGAGGTACGGGATGAAACACACAACAGCGATCGCCGCGCCGACGATCAGGGATTGACCAGCCTTCTCCCACATGGAATCAGTTTATCCCAGCCGTCGTCATCCTGATGAAGTCAGGATCTGCGAGATCCGGGCCGCACCAGGATGCCAAGGAACCACCCAATGACACGAGTCGGCGTCCTTCAGTTCTGGGCGAGCTGATTGCCGGATTGGGCGATCAGCGATGACACGGCGGTACGGATCTGGGCGGTGACCTCGTCTTTCGGATCACGGCTGTTGACCACGAGGTACCTTCCCGGACCCGAGGAGGCCAGATCGAGGAAGTAGTCGCGTACTCTCTCGTGGAACTCCAGGCCCGCGGACTCGATCCGGTCCAACTTCTCCGCCTGGCCCTCTTTGCGCTCCAAACCCTCCTTGACAGGCACATCCATCAGCACCGTCAGGTCGGGGACGAGGTCCGCGACCGCCCACCAGGCGATGTGGCTCACCTCCTCAAGATGGAGGGCTCGTCCGGCTCCCTGATAGGCGATGGTGGAGTCGACGTAACGGTCGCAGACAACGACCATTCCCGCATCCAGAGCCGGTTTCACGACCTCGGCGACATGTTGTGCCTTGTCAACGGCATAAAGAAGGGTCTCCGCCCGGGGGGAGATGGGCAGATGGGAATGTAGGACGATCTCGCGTACCTCGGCGCCCAACTCGGTGTCCCCCGGCTCGAAGGTGGTTCGCACGTGATATCCCTGCGCCGCCAGCCACTCAGCCAGACGCGCGGATTGAGTGGATTTCCCGGCGCCGTCACCGCCCTCGAAGACGATGAACATCCCTTTCTTCTTGCTGCTCATGGGTTCCTCACTTAGATTTTGTCCTGCGGGTCCTCTTGGGCGTCGGCGGCTTGGCTCTCTTCTCGGCCAGCAGTTCGTACGCCCTCTCCGGCGTGATGTCGTCCACGGAATCACCGCGCCGCAACGTGGCATTGGTCTCGCCGTCGGTCACGTACGGCCCGAAACGCCCGTCTTTCAGCGTGACCGGTTTCCCATTGCTGGGGTCGGCGCCCAATTCCTTGAGCGGTCCAGCCGCCTTCCTGGCGCCCCTCACGGGTGCGGCGTCGAACAATGCTTTGGCTTCATCCAGCGTGATCGTGAAGATCGACTCCTGGCTCGGAAGCGGGCGGGTGAGCGTACCCTTTTTCAGGTACGGGCCGTACCTTCCATTTTGCGCTGTCACCGGGGTGGCGTCGAGCTCGCCCAGGGTACGTGGCAAGCTCATCAGCTTCTCCGCCTCCTCAAGGGTGACCGTCTCCAGGCTCATCGAGGAGAAAAGGCTGCCCGTGCGAGGTTTGGCCGACTTCGGCGAACCCTCCGGCAGGACCTCCGTCACGTACGGCCCATAGCGTCCGTCCTTGGCCACCACACGATATCCCGTGTCGGCCGCCACTCCCAGTTCCCGGTCCTCCACCTGAGGCGCGTTGAGCAACTCGAGTGCGGCCTCCTGGGTCAGCTCATCGGGGGCCATGTCGGGAGAAATGGTCACTTTCTTGCCAGTTTGATCCTCCACGTACGGTCCGTACTTGCCGACGTGGACACACAGTCCCTCATCGCCGGGGATCTGGAAGGTTGATAGCTTGCGTGGGTCGATCTCCCCCAGATTGGTGACGAGATCCTCCAAACCCCTCGTGGACGGTGTACCGAAGTAAAAGTTGTTGAGCACATCGAGCCTCTTGGCGTCGCCCTTGGCGATCTCGTCCAGGTGGTCCTCCATGGTGGCGGTGAATGTGTAGTCGACGAGTTGGGGGAACTGCTCCTCCAGCAGCCGTGTCACGGCGAACGCCAGCCAGGTCGGCACCAGGGCTGAGCCCTTTTTGAAAACATAATCGCGAGAGGTGATGGTCCGGATGATCGAGGCGTACGTGCTGGGCCGGCCGATCTCCAGTTCCTCCAGCTTGGCCACCAGGGACGGCTCGGTGTACCGCGCGGGCGGCTTGGTCTGGTGCCCCGCCGGTGTCAGCTTCACCACGGCGAGTCGTTGGCCCTTGTCAAGGTGGGGAAGGCGGGCTTGGGCGTCGTCTTGGGACTCGTCGTCGTCGCGGGATTCCACGTACGCCTTCAGGAACCCGGGGAAAGTGACCGTACGCCCGCTCGCCACGAAACGACATGTGTCAATGTCCATCTCGCCGATCCGGGTCGGAGCGGGTTCGGCGTCGATGCGGATCGTCACGGATTCCCCCTCGGCGTCGGCCATCTGGGAGGCCAGGGTCCGCATCCAGATCAGTTCGTACAACCTTAGTTGGTCACCGGCCAGCCCGGATTCTTTGGGGGTACGAAAGACCTCCCCAGAAGGGCGGATGGCCTCGTGGGCCTCCTGGGCGTTCTTCACTTTGGAGGTGTAGACCCTCGGCTTGGCCGGGAGGTACTTCGAGCCGTACAACTGGGAGATCTGGGTGCGCGCCGCCTGGATGGCCTGGGTGGACAGAATCACCGAGTCGGTCCTCATATAGGTGATCCAGCCGCCCTCGTACAGACTTTGGGCGACAGACATTGTACGTTCAGCAGAGAATCCCAGTTTGCGTCCGGCTTCCTGCTGCAGCGTGGTCGTGCGGAAGGGGGCGTACGGACGGCGGGTGTACGGGCGGGACTCCACCTCCCTGACCGTGCATGCCGCCGATTTGAGTGATGCGGCCAGCACCGTGGCGGATTCCTCGTCCAGGGCGATCAGATTCCCGTTCAGCTCCCCCGTGGAGGAGAAATCCCTCCCCTGGGCGACTTTCGTACCACCCACCTGCGCGAGTCTGGCGCTGAACTGTCGCGGATCGGCGTTGTCCCCCGCGTCGAGGTCGGCGGTGATGTCCCAGTACGAGGCGGTCTTGAACGCCATGCGTTCTTTCTCCTTGTCAACCACCAAACGGGTGGCGACCGACTGGACACGTCCGGCGGACAGCCCCGACATGACTTTCTTCCACAGGACAGGTGAGACCTCGTACCCGTAGAGCCTGTCGAGGATCCGGCGAGTCTCCTGCGCGTCGACCAGATCGAGGTCCAGATCGCGGGGGTTGGACACCGCAGCCTGGATCGCCTGGGGTGTGATCTCGTGGAAAACCATGCGTTTGACTGGGACTTTTGGCTTGAGCTCTTCGCGAAGGTGCCAGGCGATGGCTTCTCCCTCGCGGTCCTCGTCTGTGGCGAGCAGGAGTTCGTCGGATTCGGCGAGTTTCTTTTTCAGATCCGCGATCGTCTTCTTCTTGTCCGCGGAGACCACGTACAAGGGCTTGAAGTTGTTGTCGACGTCCACACCCGTACGCGCCCATTTCTCCTGTTTGTACTTGGCCGGGATCTCGCCAGCCGTGGTCGGCAGGTCGCGGACATGGCCCCGACTGGACTCGACCAGGTAGTCGGGACCAAGATAGGACGCTATCTTCGATGCCTTCGTGGGGGATTCCACGATCACCAGCTTCTTGTGGCCCATGCCACTCCCGCCTCTCACTTGGATGGTACTTGTGCGCATATGTTTGGGCTGTGCCCGAGCAAGCGTACCGTCCTAACCTTAGCGACTTGCGGTGCTCACGCCAATCCCGAACCCTCATCCCGCACAGGCGTCAACCAGGTGCGGGAAATGAGCGTGGCCAACTCGGGCGTCATCCTGGCCTGGAAATCGAGAGGGTCCACCTCGACGAGACGGGCGACCGCGTCGATGATCTGCCCCAGGGTGAGTTCGCCGTCGCAGGCCCCGAGTATCCCGCCCAATCCGGCATCCACCTCGATGGCCCTCTGGAGGCCGTCACTGCGGCGCAGCACTGTGTGCAATGGCTCCTCCGGTCTGCCAGGAAGGCTTGTCACTTCCTGTACGGCGCCAGGCGCCAACACCCAGCGACGAGCGAGGATCTCCTCCCTGCTCCATGAACGGTACTCCATGGCGCCGACAAGGGCCATCAAGTCCTCCGACACGAGTTGGCTCACTGGATGGGGCCACTGCTCGGCGGTGACGGTGGGCGTCGCCGAGCCTGTTTTGACCATGGTGATCCAGCCCATGCCGACCGCCTCGATCTTCAAAGCGTCGAAATAATCCAACCATTGCCGATAGTCCTGGAGATAGGCGGGTTTCCCACGAATCCCGGCGTCGGCCAGCCATATCTCGATGTATTCGTACGGGTCGAGCACCTCCCTTTGGACGATGAACGCATCGCACCCGGGCGGTACCCAGCCGGCGACATGGTCTTGCCAATCCATTTCTGAAATGTGGGCCCAATTGCCGACCACATGCAGGGAACCGCCCTGGTTGAGGACAGGCGCGGCCCCGGCGACGACGGCCCGCATCAGGTCATCCGATTCCAACTCGGTTTCCCGGTACACCAGTCGGGGGCCGAGGTGAGGAGAGATCACGAACGGAGGATTCGTCGTGATCAGGTCGAAGGTCTGCCCCTGAACCGGTTCGTACAAAGAACCCAGCTTCGTGGTGACCTCGACCTCGTTCAGCGCGAACGTCAATCCGGCCAGGGTGAGAGCCCTCGGGTTGACATCGGTGGCCACCACCCGGTCGGCGTGGCCCATCAGATGCAGGGATTGCACCCCGCTTCCCGTACCCAGGTCCAAAGCCTGGCCCACATGTCGCCGGGAGGTGATCTGGGCGAGGCTCGCCGACGCGGGCGACATTCCCAGGACATGGTCTGGGCGTGGCGGGCACTCACGTGTGTCCAGCCCTGCCGTGTGGTCGGAAACCACCCAGCCCGAGGTCGCATCGGTGTCGTCCTCGAACGGCCTGACATCCACTGTGGCAACGATCCCGTCACCTACCCGGGCCAGGATTCCCAACTCGAGCAAGGATGGTACGTCGAGGGCTCGCGACACGTGTTCGGCGGGCTGCCTCTCCTGGAGGACGAACAACCGGATCAGCGTTGCCAATGGGTCGTCCCGCCCCGCCAGGGCTCGAGACGCCGCGAAGGTATGGTTCCTTGTCAATCCGGCTTGCCCCTGTTCTCCGATCGCGTCCAGTACGCCAGTCGCCAGGTAGTCGGCACGCAACAGATCTTCACGCATCCGACGCATCGATTCTCGGTATGAGTTCACCAGCCCAGCATACCCATAGGTGTCCGAGCCAGAACAACACTTATCCCTTCTGGGCCAATAACCGGCCAATTTGTTGCACGCATCACCTCACGGGTTGCCCGCGTACGAGATCGAGGAAACCGTGTCCGGCAGACCCGGCATCCTCCATGTCAGCTTGATCTGGGTCTCCACACCGGCAGCGACCTCCGCACCGGCTTGCTGGACTTCGCAGGAGGTCAGTTCTGCACCGTTGTCAGAAGCGATACGTCTGGCCTCGTCACACGCCCCGGATTCACCGGCTCCCTGGACTGCCTGGGTGGCAGCCGTCAAAGCAGCCATGTCCGAGGCAGCCCTCACCCGGTGAAGGGCCAGGACGTAGGCCAGCACCATCGATCCGACCAGCACCGCCACCGCCACAACCATGGTGACCACCACGACCGCCATCGTGACACTGCCCTGGCTTGACCGGTGCCTCCCCTTCCTCGCCACATCAGACCCATGCGAGCGCGTTTCCATCATCCTGCCCCCTCGTACCCGACCGACGCGCTGGCGTGGACCTGGACAGTTGGCAGCCACGCGCCCCAGGGCTTCAGATCGAAGGACACCGATGACACCACGTCATCGCCACTGCGGTCTATCTGAATCGTGGCGTCTTGGGGCAATCCCTCCTTGATCTGTTGGACCGCTCCCAGATCGTCTCTGGCCGCCTGACGGGCGATCTCTGCGGCAGCGTCACTGCACCGGACCTGGGCCAGGCCCACGCCGATCACACTGACGAGGAAAACTGCCGCCACGCCGACACCAAGGGCTGCGAAAGCCATTTCCACGCTCACCCAGCCTCGTTGGTTCTTGTTTCGTTTGACATTCATTGTGCTTCCTTCGGGGTTGGGTTGGGCCGTGACGGCCCAACCCAACCCGTTCTTCTTAGCTTCCGATTCCCGTGATGAGACCGAAGAGCCACAAGATGACATTCCATATTGCATCCCGGAAGGCGTCACTGGTCAGCAGCTTCCACAAAATACCGCCGATGCTGATGACGGCGACCGTGCCAACCGCGTACTCAGCTGTGGCCATTCCGGCTTCTTGGGGACCATGGAACAAGGATCTGATCTTGTTGATGATTTTCTTCATATTTCTCCTTCTGTTGGCGCTTGCGCGCTTGCCCGCTGTGGACATATAAGACCATGGAGAGTTTTGGGCCTGTTTTGTCACAAAAAGCCAAATCTGTGGATAACTTTTTTCTTTCAAAAAAGTCTGTGGATAATTAGCAACGCTTCAAAATGGGCTTTGACTAGTTAAAATGCGGTCAGGAGAAGAAGCCGGACAATCCGGCAGCGATCACAGGGACCACTCCCAGCACAATGAAAGCTGGCAGGTAACACAACCCCAGGGGGAGGACACTTTTCACACCCACCGCCTTGGCGGCAGCCAATCTCCGGGTGGTTCCCTGCCGGCGCAGGTCCGTACTGTTCTGTGACAGCACCTCCACGACAGAAGTTCCCCACGCGGCGCTGCGTGACAGGTCACGGGCAAGAAAACCCACCACCGGGTGGCTTCGCAACACCTGCCACGCCTCTCCATCGGACATCCCCACTGACACGGCATTGGTCACCGAGTCGAATAGATCCGAGACTGGGGGCCCCATAGACGAAGACACCGTTTGGACAGCGTTTCTCAAGGGTTGCCCAGCCCGCACACATGCCCCCACCAGATCCAACGCCTGAGGAAGACACATAAGTAATTGTGTCCGATTGTTTCTGGCTTTGGCCGGCTCGAGCCGGCCCAGCCCGATCCACACCCCGACAGTGATCACCGGCGCCAGGAGCACCACCCACGCGGTCATGCCCCACCCGTACACCACAACCACCGCAGCAATGCCCGCACCGATCCACCATCTCTTCCTCGACTCCATGGCCGTGGGGGCGGGCTTGGCCCAATTCGGCAGGTTGAGCGAGACTCCCGGCCGAAGTCGCAGCATCGCGTCGGGAGGCAACCAGACCCACACCGCGAAACCCATGCACACCACGGCTATCCAAACATTCATCATGTTCTCCTGTTTTTTCTGGATGGCGAGGCGACACCGGCCGCTCGCCGGGCCAAGATTTCGCTCCACATCACCCCTGCGCAGATCAGCCCCACTCCCGCCGCCATACAGGCCCTCCCGCCGATTCCACTGAAGAAAAAATCGATCGGATTGGCTCCCAGCCCGGCAGCCATGCCCATCCCCAGCAGGGGCAGCACTGCCAGGATCTGTCCGGTGGTACGCGGTCCAGCCAATTCTCCTGTGACAATCGATGCTGTGTTTTGAGCCTCTTCCAGGTTCGCGCGTACCTGTTCCAGACTGGCGTGCATCGACCCGCCCGAGATCTGGGCGACCCTCCACGCCCGGCCGATATCAGACAATCCTTCTTGCCCAGGCACGGCTGCCAGTTGTTCCATCACGTCCCAGGGGTCGCTGCCCATCTTCTGGGCCGCGACAGCGGGGGCAACCACCGGATATTCCTCACCCGCCAAAGCCAGCGCCGCGCCGGGCAGATGCCCCAGACCCATCAAGGATTCCAAAACCTGGGCCACACGTACCACCTGAGCACCTCGTTTCACTGCCCGGCGCTGCCCGACACGGGCTGAGACCACCCAGGCCAATGTCGTCGCGGCTATGGATATCACACCTGCCAAGGCGATGGCCGGCACAACAATCGCAACCATGAGCAATCCCACGTCGGTGATGAACGCCACTTTCCACCAGTCCACCGGCGTTCGGCCTCTCACCTTGCTGACAAGCCTTTTCACCCCAGGTCCTTGGGCAGGAAGCAGCAGCCACACGGCTATCCCCGCCGCCAGCGCCCCCACCCATGTCATGACAACACCCCCATCAACTGGTCCATGCCCTCACCGGTCGTCGTGGCGTCCCCCCGTCGGCTCCACGCCACTTGTGCGCCGATGCGGCCCGATCCGTCCCTGGTCACCACACCGATTTGTGACACCTCCCGGACCGGACCGCGCCGGCTGACATGGATCAATACCTGGATTGCGGAGGCGACTTGGGCTGATGTGGCTTCTAGTGAGAGTCCTCCCAACGCGCCGAGAGCTTCCAGACGGGCGGGCAGATCCGCCACACTGTTCGCGTGGATCGTCCCGCATCCCCCCTCATGGCCGGTGTTGAGAGCCTGCAGCAAATCACGCAATTCCCCGCCTCGTACCTCCCCCACCACCAGCCGGTCGGGCCTCATTCGCAACCCTTGTCGCACGAGATCTGTCATGGTCACCAACCCCGCACCCTCGCCGTTCGCGGGACGCGACTCCAACCACACCACATGAGGGTGATCCGGCTCCAACTCCCGGGAATCCTCCACGATCACGATGCGCTGCGACTCGGGCACAAGGGACAACATCGCACCTAACAATGTCGTCTTTCCCGACCCGGTGCCTCCTGAAATCAAGAAACTGCACTTCTTTTCTATGAGTCGGCGCAGGATGCGGGCCGCCTGGGGGTCCACCCCTCCCGAGTTCTCCCACTCCTGCATGCTCACATGCCGGGCAGAGGGGATCCTCAAGGACAAACAGGTCCCCGGATAGGCGATTCCCCCAAGTACGGCATGGAATCGTATCCCGTTGTGCAGGCGTGCGTCCACGAACGGCGACCCGTCGTCGAGACGGCGTCCCACCGACGCCGCCAGTCGTACGCCCAAAGCCCGGATTGCCTCATCGTCCGGGAAGCGGATCTGGGTCAGCTCCAACCCCAGGCCCCGATCGATGTACACATGGTCAGGCCCGTTGACGAGGATATCAGTCAGCCCCTCGATGCCGAGCAGGGGCTGCAGGATTCCGATCCCCATCGAATCACGCGAAATGGAGTCCTGAACGGCCAGGACGACCGAATCAGACACCAGGTTCCCGGTCGCATTCAGCGCGTCGGCGATATCATGAGCGGTGGGAGGACGCCCGATGAGCGCGAGATGGCGGCGTACCTCCTGGTCGATTTGTTCGGAAACCATCATCTCCCCCTCTTGGGTTGCTCTCCGAGGCACCACTGCAGAACCTCGCCGCACGCCTTCTTCCATCGCCCGCCGAGTGAGGGCGGGATCCCGCGGTCGGCCATCTGGGTGAGATCCGGCACGGTGGGCAACGCCGCGACCAGTGGCACGTCGACCGCCTGGGCGATGTCATGCGGATTCACTGATCCTGGTTTTCGTACCACCAGTCCGCAATCAGCCGCATTGAGGGATTTCACCCGTACGCGCGTGGCCGCGACCGCCCGTACCGTCTGATTGGCGACAACGACCGTACGTCTGACGGCTCCCGACGTCCCCACGCCATTGCGGCCCTGGTCCACGAAGACGCAGTCATGAGTACGCGCGAGGCAGTCGATCACCGCCTCGAGAGCCTCGTCGGGCACCGGAACAGGATCTGTTCGTTCCATCGACACCACCGTGATCCCTTCCACGCACGGCAACATGGGCGTGATGTCGGCGATCTGGCCCACGGCGTTCCTCAACTTGTCCCACCGCCACCCGGGGGTGTTTTCCGCGCCCAGGATGAGATCCAACCCGCCTCCCATCGCGTCGCAGTCGACGATGGCCACACTCTTCGCCTGTTTGACAGCGCTCAATGCCAAACTGACGCACAACGTGGACCCTCCCGCGCCTCCGGTCCCTGATGCGACGCCGACGACAATCCCACAATCCGGGTCGACTCCGTGTCCCATGATGACACGGGAGAGCCACTTGTTCCCGTCTGGGAGCTGGATCACGCAGGCGCCGAGAGGAACCGACCAGCGGCACAGGTCCTCGTAGGCGTCCGCCTGGCCCACAAGGTACACATGGTCGCGGGAGGGAAGTGCCCTGGAGACGATCTCATGGATGTGGTCCGCCCCGATCAGCACCGCCGATGCGCTGCGCCACTGAACACCGATGGCGTACGGATCGGACACCACCGACAGCGGTGCCCCGACGGCGGCAGCAGAGGCCTGGGCGAAGTCAATCAGCCGCGAATCGGCGCTGATAAGAGTCGTGGGAGTTGGTTCACGTTGCATACCTAGTACCATGTACGCAATCGGGGTGGAATTGTCACAGAAATCAAAATCTGTGGATAACTTTTTTAAAAAAAGAAAACCTGTGGATAAAAAGCACTTCTGTGCGTGTGACTTCCATTGTATAGGTATGAGTTATTCTATAGTGTTCACCCATGGCCCCCGTTACTACGATCCCGCCCGAAGCCCTTGAGTGGCTGATCGGGCCTGAGCGAGGTTCCGTCCTGCTCGTGGGCACCTCGGGCGGTTATGCCTCCGTGCTTTCCCATGCCGGGTACTCCGTGACGGTCATCGATCCCGATCCGGATAGGCTGACCCCTTTATCGTATGTTTTTCCTCGTGTGCACACTGTGGCTGCCAAAGCTGAGGCTCTTCCCTTCGACCCGAAGTACTTCTCAGTTGTGCTGTCCATCCAAAATTTCCACACTTTCGCCCCTGGATTGGCGTTGGGAGAATGGGCGCGGGTGCTGCGCGAGGAAGGCCGGGTGGGGGTGGCGTACATCCTTCGTGACGATTCCGTCCCATGGGTGAAGAAACTGAAAAAAATCGTTCAGGCCCGCCTTCCTGACGCCATGGCCGCCGAGTACGGCGCTGACGCGGTGTCAGCCTTGTCCGGTTCGGCGTACTTCCCGGTTGTCGAGAAGAAATCGTACCGTTTGTGGATCCCCTCAACCAGGGTCCAACTCCAGGACAACGCACGCCATGCCACCGGAGCCGAGTTCCTTCCGCAAGCCGACATGGACGCCATGCTCGACGAGATCGGAGCGTTGTACGACGAGTACGCCCGTGTGCCCGACCCTCTTCAACTGCCCTATCAGATCCTGTGCATCAGGGCGGAAGTGGACCACTCCGCATTGACCACTTCGCTGATCCCGGAAGAGGACGGCCTGTCGATCTCCCTGTGAGGATCTGGCCCTAAGTACGGTGTCAGAATCTGGCTTCCGCGTACCGTCAACGCTGGTAGTCTGGAGAGGTCAAACGGGCCAAGGAGGCAAAATGGCGAGACCGACGGAGATCTCCGATCTCATGAATCTCATCACCACGGATGTCCGATCCATCATCTCCGACGAGATCGCGCTGGTGAAGGCTGAGCTCAAACCTTCGATACGGCGTGTGGGTGTGGGCAGTGGACTGTTCGGTGGGGCCGCCTACTTCGTGATTTCAGCAACCATCATTTTGTGGTTCACGATCGCGGCTGGTTTCTCCTGGTTGTACGCGGCGACGACATCCATGAGCGGGTGGGCGTGCGTCTTCTTTGGCACACTGACGGGATTCTTCCTCCTCCTGGTCACAGCCGGGGTTTTCGTCCTGCTCGCAGCGAAGTCCTTCTCCAAGATCAAAGGTCCTGAAATAGCGCCCGAATCCGTGGGAAAGTCCATGACCGCGATCATGACCGGCATCGAGGATGGAACCGACCGGGTGGATGCCGAACTGCACGCCCCATCTATCGACGAGGCTCACTGATCAAGGCTTTTGCCTTGTCGGGATCGGTTTCTCCCTCCCCGAAGGATGGGCACATCCCCGCCACAGGGCATGCTCCGCAGGCCGGGCGTCTGGCGTGGCACCGACGACGTCCGTGCCAGATGACCACGTGACACAGGCTGATCCACACATCGGATGGAAACAATTCCGCAAGGTCCTTCTCCACTTTGACCGGATCGGCATGCGACGTCCAGCCCAACCGGCGCGAGACCCGCATCACATGGGTGTCCGTGGTGATCCCGGGCACTCCGAAGCCTTCTCCGAGGACGACGTTGGCTGTCTTGCGCCCCACCCCGGGCAGAACGATCAACTCCTCCAGAGTCCCAGGCACCTCCCCTGCGTACAGGCTCATCACCTCCTGGCTCATGTGGATGATCGTGCGGGCCTTGACGTGGAAAAACCCCACAGGATGGATGATCCGTTCGATATCGCCGACATCGGCTTTCGACAACTTCTCTGCCGTCGGATACTGGGAAAACAATTCGGGTGTGATCTGGTTGACCCGTCGGTCCGTGGACTGAGCCGACAGAATTGTCGCGACCAACAACTGGAAGACCGAGCCGAAATCCAGTTCGCACTTCGCCTCGGGATAGGTTTGTTCCAACACTGTCAGAACACGGAGCGCTTCAGCTCGGCGCTGAGCAAGGCTTCGACGAGTCACCCAGAAATGGTACCAGAGAAGACTCGTCACCCACCCCGCCCAGATGACACAGCACTCTCAAGGTGAGATTGCGGATTTGTGCTGCCATGTTCAATTCGGGCCGGCTCATGTAAAATGGATGTGCTAGTTGGCGGGCAGCAACGGGTGAGCGAAGGAGAGATCTACTGACCAATACGGCACCACGGCATGACTATCCCACTGGACGGAAACTCCGCCCGGTGGAAGTTGCGTCCCTGCCCAAGGCCAACCCCGTCCCACCCCTGCTCCACGGCACAACCAGTCTTGAAACATCCTCCGCCCGGCATGCCGTTCGTACCGCGCTCAAACCTCGCCCGCGCTACCCACGTACCCTCGCCATCATCGGCGCCGGGATTGTGTCCGTCGTGATGGCAGTCGTCATCGGTCTGGGATTCGCCACAGACCAGGCGTACGCCCAGCGAGTCCTGCCCACGACCACCATCGCCGGATATGACATCTCCGGGATGACGGCCGCTCAGGTCGGTGCGGTCCTCACCCAGATCCAGAACGACATCAGCGTCCACATCACCGTCGATGGCACAACCAAGGACGCCACAGGCACCGATCTTGGGATATCAGTGGACGGCCCCGCAATCCTTGCCACAGTCGCCCATCAGCCGCATCATCCTTTGGGGGTTTATTTCCACAGCACAACCGATGTGCCGCTGGCGGTCGCAATCGACAAGGATCAATTCAATTCCTGGTTGACAAGGAATTTCCCCGACAGTTTCATTCCAGCCACCAATGCCGGACTGGCGTACGACCCGGCAACCAATCTCTTCTCGGTGACAGGCTCCGCGCCCGGGACAGGAGTGGCGGACGCCGATCTCGAATCCATCTCACGCACCCTCGCGGCCCAATCCGGCCAGGCCTCGCTGTCAACCTCCGGCTCCGAACCCGTGCCCCCGTCGATCTTGGACGACCAGGCCCAGTCGGCCGAACAATGGGCGAACCAACGACTCTTGACACAATGCTCGTTCTCATATGACGACCAGATTCTGTACACCCTCACCCCGGGTGATATCGCCTCCCTCATCACCATCGCCCCGCACATGACGGGCCCCATGGTCGGCGTGGATCCGAACCGGGTCCACGACCTCATCGCGACCACCGTGACCCCGGCCATCGACACCGCGCCGACGACCCAGAAACTCGTCACAGACGAATTGGGCAACACCGTGGCGGTCGCCCAGGAGGGCGCCCCGGGTCGTACCGTGTCAGACCCCGATTCCCTCACAGAACAGATCATTGCCTGCGTGGAATCCGGGCAGGCCACCCAGATCAGCGTCGCCCTGGTCGACGTGCCCTATCCCACCCAGTCCTCCGTCCCGACCACGACCCCGCCCGCGGGTTCGGAAAACTCCCATTGGGCCGATGTGAATCTCACCACCCAAACGGTGACCCTGATGAACGGGTCGACCCCCGGGCGTACCCTCGTTCTCAGTTCGGGCGCACCGGCCCACCCCACTCCCGCAGGGGTTTTCCATGTGTACGCCCAGGTGAAGTCGCAGAGCCTCAGCGGGTGCGTGGACGACGACTGCTACTACTATCCCGATGTTCACTGGGACACCTGGTTTTATGAGGACTATGGATTCCATGAGGCATACTGGCATCAAGAGTTCGGCACACCCGTGTCGCATGGATGCCTCAATCTGACCTACGACGATGCTTTGGCGGTTTTCGACTGGTTGTCCATATCCGACGCGGTGTACATCCACTGACAAGGAAAGATACTGCATGGCTAAGCCTGGATCCATACTCGCTGGAGTCGCTGCGGCCGGCGCCGCGTGCGTCGCGTACGGGACCTTCATCGAATCGAACCATTTCCGCTTGCGCCATGTCGGCGTTCCTGTTCTGCCCGCCGGCCATTCCCCGATCCGGATCCTGCACATCTCCGATCTGCACCTGATGGCCTCACAGAGAAAGAAGATGGATTGGGTACGGGGGCTGGCCCGGTTGAACCCTGATTTTATCGTCAACACCGGCGACAACCTCTCCTGTGCGAACGCTTTGGGCGCCCTCACCCGTACCCTTGAGGTCTTCGCATCCGTGCCCGGCGTGTTCGTCCTGGGCTCCAACGACTACTACGGCCCGCGCCCGATCAATCCAATGAAATACTTGTTTTCTTCCAAACATAACCGGGAGGGTGAAATCCTGCCGACGTCGGCTCTGATCGCGCTGCTCACCAGCCTCGGCTGGGACAACGCTGAACAAAACCGGTTGATTTACACCCTCAGGGGGACGACGATTGAGGTACGCGGCTGCGGCGACGCGCACATGGGCGCCGACGATTATCCCCGTGACATGGGGGAATCCTCCGCCGACCTGCTGATCGGGGTGACCCACGCCCCGTACAGGGCCGTACTCGACCAGATGACCGCCGACGGCGTGAGCCTCATCTTCGCCGGCCACACCCACGGCGGCCAGGTCTGCCTTCCGGGCGGACGCGCGCTCACCACGAATTGCGACCTGCCCCCCGCCCAGGCCAAGGGGCTCTCCATTCATCAGTACGGCCCGGCCGAGGCCTATCTACACGTCTCCGCCGGGTTGGGCACCTCACCGTACGCCCCGTACCGCTTCGCCTGCCCGCCCGAGGCGACCCTCTTCACTCTGGAAGCCCGCCCCGAGATCTAGGCACACCACCCCATGACGATCTCCTCCCCACTCACAATTGTGATTCACGTTGTCAGATCGCACAATGGGGAGAACTCCCCATCACAGGAGCGTACGAAAAAGCGTCAATGGTACTAAAATGGTAAAAGAGTACTTTAGCGAAAGGAACGCTGTGACCCAACCTCCAACACCTGAGGGCCAACCTTCGACCCCTGGCATGCAACCTTCGACTCCCGAGGCTCAACCTTCATACGAGCCCGTTCAAGACGCAGCACCGTCTGCGCCCCAATCTGATGGGTCCTACCAACCTCAACCTGGTACGCCTGGTGAACCCTTCCAGCCCCAGCCTGGTACGCCTGGTACACCCATCCAACCCCAGGGACCAGAGTACCTTCCTCAACCCGGAGCAATGAACGTTAATCCAGCGGACCAGTGGGCACAGCAACCCGGCGTATCCCAGCCCGGAATGCCATTCCAGCCCCAGGACCAGGCGCCCCAACCCGGCGGACCGTACGCGCCCCAGCCCGGCATGCCGTACCAACCCGACCAGACTGGAATGCCATTCCAACCCCAGCCCGACCAGACCGGAATGTACCCACCCCAACCCGGCATGGCGCCCCAGCCCGGCGGACCGTACCAGCCTGACCAGACCATGTACGCACCTCAGCCCGGCGCGCCCGGTGGACCCTACCAGCCCCAACCCGGCGGACCCTACCAACCGCAGGCTCCGTACCCTGGGCAGCCCCAATTCGGTCAGCCGCCCGCAGCGCCTCCAGCCAAAGCAAAATGGAAATTGCCGGCCATCATCGGCGGCGCGGTCGTAGTCGTGCTCGTCGTCGTTTTGGTCATCGTGTTCGCCACAAAGAACACCCCGGAACCGACTCCCCCGCCCGCGTCCACGACAGAGGCCTCGCAATCAACCGAGCCGACCGAATCTGGGTCGTCTTCGGCTGCGGCCCCCGCACCGGCGCCTGGTGACGCAGGACTCGTCACTTCTGGAGACACGTTCACCGATGACGCCATGGGGACCACGATCACCATCGGGCGAGTCGGAACGAACTGGCTTCCAGCGCTACCCTCGACTGGCGATCCAACGCTCGACGAATACAACGTTCGTATGATCGGCATTGAGCTCTCCACAGACCTGACCAACGCCATATACATGTCCAGCGACATAAGCGGCTACGAATTCACCATTGATGGACAAGCTGGCGCACATGTGTCTTGTCAGGATCTCTACTCCAGCCATCCTGAGCAAACCACCGCCATTCTGTCAGCGATCAGTGGGGGCGATCCCACAGCCCAGCCCTATGACGGCGATTTGTACGGTTCACAGTCAGGCTCAGGGTGGATCGTTTGCTTCACAGGAACATACAATGATGCCTCGTTCTCCAATGGCACCATCACAATCTCCTATGATCGTGATGCCGGACTCGACCAAGACGAGAATGTCATCCCCAGCTTCCACCACCAGACAGTGGTGACAGCATAAAACACATCTGATTATCTCGAACGGGAGTCCTCGCGCAGTGCGGGGGCTCCCGTTCGGCGTCCGCCAGGAAAAGCATCCGGCATTTTACATCGTGGACACTGGGGGTACGTATGGTGGACGATCGGAGTAGAGTCACTGCCATTGCGTGGGATCAAACCAAGGAGGACCCGTGGCGCTGAACTTGCTTCGTACCAAGTCAATTGAACAATCACTCGCGGACACAGATGAGCCGGAATACCAGCTCAAGAAAACCCTGTCTGCCCTTGACCTGACCGTGTTCGGCATCGGGGTGATCATCGGCGCGGGCATCTTCACCCTCACCGGTCGCGCCGCCCACAACACCGCCGGGCCCGCCGTGATCATCAGTTTCGTCATCGCCGCCGTGTGCTGCGCGCTGGCAGCCATGTGCTACGCCGAGTTCGCCTCGACGGTTCCGGTCTCCGGTTCCGCCTACACCTTCTCGTACGCGGCCCTCGGCGAAATCTTCGCATGGATCATCGGGTGGGACCTGATCCTCGAGTGCTTCCTGGCGGCGTCGGTCGTCGCCCAGGGCTGGAGCGCGTACTTCGGGGTCTTCCTCGACCAGATCACAGGCAAGACCGGCGGCGCGCATGTGTTGCCGGACGCCATCGCGAATGGTGGCAATGGCAATTTAGCAGCCTTCCACTATGTCGACGTGATGGCGATCCTATTATGCCTTGTGCTGGGCACATTGATGATCATCGGCATCAAGGAGTCCATGCGGGTCAACATGGTGCTGGTCACCCTCAAGATCTGCATCGTCTTGTTCGTCATCTTCGCCGGCATCGCCTTCATCAACAAGGACAACTGGCATCCCTTCATCCCAGCCGCCACCACGACCGTACCCTCCGGAGTCGACCAAGCAGCCGGGTTGACACAACCATTGCTGCAATGGGCCACCGGGGTGCAGCCCACCTTCTACGGGGTCGGCGGAATCTTCGCCGGCGCGGCCCTGGTCTTCTTCGCCTACATCGGATTCGACATCGTGGCCACCACGGCTGAGGAAGCCAAAAACCCGAAGAGGGATCTGCCCATCGGCATCATCGCCTCCCTGGTCGTCTGCACCGTTTTGTACTGCGCGGTCGCCCTGGTCATCACCGGCATGGTCCCCACCCCGGACATCGCCCCGTCGGCCGCCCTGGCCAACGCCTTCGCGTACCATGGCAAGACCTGGATGGCCATCATCATCTCCGCCGGCGCCGTCTGCGGGTTGACAACGGTCGTGTTGACTATGCTCATCGGGTCGACCCGCCTGATCTTCGCCATGAGCCGCGACGGGCTGTTCCCCACAGGGCTTGCCAGGGTCCACCATAAGTTCCGCACCCCGTACATCATCGGCATCATCGTCACCATCGTGTGCGCCCTGGTCGCCGGATTCACCCCCGTGGGCATTCTGGAGGAAATGGTGAACATCGGTACACTGTCGGCCTTCGTCATGGTATCCATCTCCGTGCTGGTCCTGCGAAAGAAGCGCCCCGACCTGCCCAGGCCTTTCCGTGTTCCTTTCGTCCCGGTGGTACCGATCCTGTCCACCGCGATCTGCCTGTATCTCATGCTCAACCTGGCTGTTGAGACCTGGATGCGTTTCCTGGTGTGGCTGGTGATCGGCTTCGTGGTGTACTTCGCGTACTCTCACGGACACGCCCGTCTCCAAACCCACAAGGCCCTCCACGAGGACGTCCTGGAGCAGATGAAGGAAGGCATCCTCACCCCCGAGGAGAACCGCGAAATCCCCGGCATCCCCCCCGGCGTGGCGTAAAGCCGTACCCCCGCGAGCAGCGGCCTGCCCACCGGCTCACCCACTGGTTCACGTGCCTCGGGTAAGATTGATAGAAGTGTGCTTTGCACACCTGATCCTGAAAGCGAGCCCATGCCCACACGTTCTGACCTGAGAAACGTCGCCATCATCGCCCATGTCGACCATGGGAAAACAACCCTTGTAGATGCCATGCTGTGGCAGTCCGGCGCCTTCCGCGCCAACCAGGAGGTGGAGACCCGGGTCATGGACTCGATGGATTTGGAGCGTGAAAAAGGGATCACCATCCTCGCGAAGAACACGTCCATCGCCCACCGCGACGCAGCCGGGAACCCGATCACGATCAACATCATCGACACCCCCGGCCACGCGGATTTCGGAGGCGAGGTCGAACGGGGCCTGGAGATGGTCGACGGCGTGCTTCTCCTTGTCGACGCCTCAGAGGGACCCCTCCCGCAGACACGTTTCGTCCTGCGCAAAGCCCTCGCCAAGCAATTGCCCATCATCGTGGTCATCAACAAGGTGGACCGGGCCGACGCCCGGATATCGGAGGTACTCGACGAGACGTATTCCCTGTTCATGGACCTCATCGAAGACGACCAGACCCACGTCCTCGACTTCCCCGTCGTCTACTGCTCGGCCAAAGCGGGCCGGGCTTCCCTCAACCAGCCGGCTGACGGCACCATGCCGGACTCCCCGGATCTGACACCGCTTTTCGAGACGATCTTCTCCTCCATCCCCGCGCCGCAGTACGAGGAAGGCTTCCCCCTCCAGGCCCACGTCACCAACCTCGACGCCTCCCCGTACCTCGGACGGCTGGCGCTGTGCCGAATCGTGAACGGCACCCTCACCAAAGGACAAATGGTCGCATGGTGCAGGCGCGACGGCTCGGTCAGCACCGTACGCCTCACAGAACTGCTGAAAACTGAGGCACTGGAGCGTGTCCCCGCAGAATCAGCCGGCCCCGGCGACATCGTCGCCATCGCGGGGATCCCCGAGATCACCATCGGCGAGACTCTCTCCGACCCCGACGACCCACGCCCCCTGCCGCTCATCCATGTCGACGAGCCCTCCATCTCCGTGACAATCGGCATCAACACTTCTCCCCTCTCGGGACGCTCCGGCAAGAACCTCACCGCCCGGCTCGTCAAGAACAGGCTCGACCAAGAACTAATTGGCAATGTCTCCATCCATGTGCTTCCGACCGAACGCCCTGACGCCTGGGAGGTCCAGGGCCGCGGGGAGTTGCAACTGGCCATCCTCGTTGAGATCATGCGGCGCGAATCCTTCGAGCTCACTGTTGGAAAACCCCAAGTCGTGACCAAGATCATCGACGGAAAAGTGTACGAGCCGACCGAGCGCCTCACGATCGACACCCCCGAAGACTACGTCGGAGTGGTCACCCAACTCCTCGGCTTGCGCAAGGGCCGGCTGGAACAGATGGTCAACCATGGCACAGGCTGGGTGCGCATCGAGTACGTCGTCCCCGCTCGCGCGCTCATCGGCTTCCGCACCGAATTCCTGACCGAGACCCGCGGCACCGGGATCATGAACCACGTCTCAGAAGGGTACGAACCGTGGGCGGGCGAGATGCGGCTGCGCTCCACGGGATCCCTCGTGGCCGACCGGCTCGGCACCGTGACCTCGTACGCCCTGTTCAACCTGCAGGAGAGAGGGATCTTGTTCGTTGGCCCCGGCATGGAGGTGTACGAGGGGATGGTCGTCGGCGAGAATCCCCGCGCCGAGGACATGGACGTCAACCCCACCAAAGAGAAGAAACTCACCAATGTTCGTTCCTCCACCGGTGAGGAGCTGGAACGCCTTGTTCCGCCCAAGATCATGAGCCTGGAAGCCTCGATGGAGTTCTGCCGTGAGGATGAGTGCCTGGAGGTCACCCCAGCTGAAATCAGAATCCGCAAGGTCGAACTCGACGCCCGCGTACGCGCCCGTGCTCGCGCAAGAGCCAAGAATGGTTGATAGGAATAGACTCGCGCCGTGGTCGCTGGTGCTTCTGGCGATCTTGTGGGGATCCACCTTTTTCTCGATCAAGCGGATGCTCACCCACCTTCCCGCCACCGATTTCCTCGCCGTACGATTCCTCATCTCAACAGTGGTCTTAGTCATTGTCTTCCATCGATCCCTTCGGATGAGCAAACGTACCTTCATCCACGGATCCATCTTGGGCGTGCTGTGGGCGGCGGCCCAACTCCTGCAAACCGTGGGACTCGCCCACACCTCGGCCTCGATTTCGGGATTCGTGACAGGGTTGTACGTCGTTTTCACCCCAGTTCTGGGCCTGATCCTGTTCAGGGCACGAGTGGGCCGCTGGGTGTGGATCGCGGTCGGGTTGGCCACCGTCGGCCTGGCCGCGCTGACGATCCACCCGCAAGCCGGCGGACTGATCGGGTACGGCGAACTGCTCACCATCGGGTGCGCGATCGTCTACGCGATGCACATCGCCGTACTCGGACATTGGTCCACACCCGAAGAGGCGGCGGGGCTGACCCTATCACAATCCTTGTCGATGACGGTCGTCTTCCTGATATTCGCCGCACCCGGTGGAATCCAGCTTCCCGCAACGACCATTGACTGGGTGTGGATGGGCTATTTCGCCGTCCTGTGTGGAGCCGTGGCCCTGCTTGTGCAAACATGGGCACAGAGCCATCTCGAGGCGAGCAAAGCGGCAGTGATCATGTGTTCCGAGCCCCTGTGGGCCACATTTTTCGCCATAATTTTCGGCGGGGAACGCCCGACCTGGCTTTTCGCGATCGGCGCGTCGGCGATTCTTGTCGCGATGTACCTTGTCATCCGACCCCCTGTGAAATCACCCTCCGCCTGATTGCAAATTTTTATGTCACCACGGCATTATCATGCTATCATTGAGAGTGTCAAGGAGGTGCCGTGACAGACATTCTAATCCGTAATATTCCCGAGGACACGCTCAACCGGATCGATACGATGGCGAGAAAACAAAAGCTTTCCCGCAGCGAGTATCTACGCCGATACTTGGACCACATCGCCGGTGTGGAGACATTGAGCGCCTCGATGGATGACCTTCGCCGAGCTGCAAGTGCCGCATCAGATCTTCTCGATCCACAGATCAAGGAGCAAACATGGCAATAGTTCAGTGGCTGATCGATAAATCAGCCTATCTCCGGCTTCCTTCCGCCTGCGATCCGGACATTTGGCTGGATCGGATCAATCGTGGTCGTGTGCATATTTGTACGATCACACGGTTGGAACTCGGCAGGGCTTATCGCTCCGCACGCCAGGCGCGTACTGAGATCGCATCACCGCCATTGTCGCTGATGCCCGTCGAATATCTCACTCTCTCAGCGGAAAATCGTGCGATGGAGGTCCAACTCCTCCTCGCCGAGCACGGCCAACATCAAGCGGTCTCTTTACCGGATCTCTTGCTCGCGGCCACGGCTGAGTCCAACGGTCTCATCGTTCTACACATCGACAAAGACTTTGAACTCATTGCCGAGATAACCGGGCAACCCCTGGAACGTCTCGTCACCGTCTGACCGCCGACGTGCTCCGTTGTCATCCTGCCGAAGGCAGGACCCCTGATAGCTGAGATATGGACTGTGTCATCCTGCCGCCACACATGAGGTCAAGATTTCTTGCCCACTGACGGCGGTCCCGCCTGCGGTTGGACGAAACCGTACGGAGGTTGGATGATATCTAGGGAGGATATGTCCGCGTCTGCCGACAGGTTTTTGTCAAAGTGCCGTGCCGCGTAATTGTACAACGCTGAGACTCCGAAGCACACGGCTGCGCCCCCGAGGAACGCCACCACACGTGTGATCGAATTGACCGACCCCAAATCCACTGTGACAAGCTTCAACACACAGATGATCGTGACCACCAGCCCGTACAATCTCAACACTTTCACGCGCGACCACAGTCCCAAACCGACAATGATTAAAGCCACCACCATGCACGCCAGAGAGGTCGGGAACCCCCACGGCCACCATGAATCACGGGTGATGAACCAGTCGTACGGCGTGAACAGCCCGACCGACGCGATCGTCAGCCCGAATCCGCTGAGTATCTCGACGGCAGTCTCGGGTGGCGCCCCGTGCGTACGCAGCGCCAGCGAGGTGATGCGGGCCGCCTCGCGGATCCGGTCGATGAGGATCACGATGAGCCCGATCATGGCGATCGTGGCGAGGATGATATCCACAGATCCGTCCCTCTTCCCAGCCGTGTAGAGGCAATTCGCCGACACCATGATGACAAGGACTTCGACGGTCCTAAAGAACAGGGGCGCGCGATTCCTGGCCAGGATGCGGACCCCGCCCAGCACCATTGTCGTGACCCAGACGAACAGGCCTTCCCGGTAGTCGAGCGTGGAGTCAGCAAGGATGATGATGAGCGACAGTTCGGCGGCGAAGAACATCCCCATGAGGGCCCACGTCGCGTACTTCTGGCGCAAGGACATAGAAACTTGCTTCCAGCTGACCACGCCGAGCACCACCAGGACGATGAGGTACCCGACTGACACCCACACGCTCCAGGTTTCGGTCAGCGACACGTACCCCACTGTGGGCATGCACATCAGGACAGCATCAATGATGAGCGCGACCCGCCCGATCCTCGCGCTGGCCTGGCGGCGGAACCCTGCCAGGATGTACGCGAGCGCGAGCGCTGAGATCCATGGACACGCGGGGCTTTGTCCGGGCAGATTCATGTTGATGACCAGCATGACAAGCGAGGCGAGCGCCAGCGGTACGAGAGTCGCGTACTCCATGACCGGCCGGATCCTCAGCCTGTCAGCGGTGAACGCCATCAGGAGCGCGGGCAGGAACGCCAAAACCACACTGATTGTCAACGACCACGGGACGGTGGCCGGGTCGGTCCATATTGACCCCGACTCCAGGCCGGCCCCGTTGGCGGCCATCTTGGCGACCAGTACGGTCACCCCTTGGATGAGGACCACGAGCCACATCAGAACGTTGAGCGTTGTGAGCCACCCCATCGCGTTTACGTCCTTGACCCGGGCGCATGAAACGAACAAGAGGTACGCGATGGCGGTTGACCCCAGGAATTGGATGAGGAAGGCTGACACGATCAGGGCTGCGGGCAGGCCTGTGTTGAAACCGGGGCCAGGACCCATGAAACGGTACCACATGGCAGAGATGCAGACAATGATCATCGCTTGGGAGGCGAAGAGGCCGAAACGGTACATCGCCCTGGTCCAGAAAATGTTGCCCACGATGATGGCCACAGTGGACAGAACCTGGTACACCATGAGGAGAATCAGCTTGTCATCGGTGAATCCCATGAGGTACGCCGTGGTGATCGACGCGACCATGCCCGCATGCGCGAGAATGGCGATCAACAGGGAATTAACGTGGTGTGCGAGCCATAGGCTCACAATGATCCATGCCGTCAGCAACGTGAAAGCCGTCACATCGTTGAGCGCATGGAAGTACAGGTGTGTGACGAGGATCGATATGAAGACCCCTCCCACGCCCGTACCAATCAGCGCCGTGGTCAGCACAGAGCGCCGCTTGTGGTTGAGCGCGTAGCCGAGGGCGCCGACCGCCAGGCTGATCCCGAACATGAGCAGGATTTTCACCGGGTCCGTGAAGTGCGGTACGACGAGGATCCCCAGGAAAATCAGGCCCGCCAGCCCCAGTACGGAAGCCAGGATGGGCAACAAGTTGCGCCCCAAGAAATTCTCGTTCATCTGGAAAACGGGACCGGGACGTACGCTCTGGCGGGTGGAGGCCGGATATCGGGTTGAGGCGGGGTACCCAGGCGAGGGATACTGTGCCAGCCCGGATGAAGTGGGGTACCCGGTTGGGGCAGGCTGTCTAGGCTGTCCGGGCTGTCCCGGTTGTCCGGGTTGGCCGGGCTGTCCGGATTGGCCGGGTTGGCCGGATTGGGCAGGGAGTACGGGGCCGCGCCCCGGGGTAGGACGGCGATACTGAGGAGGCATGAAAGCGATCGGGATGTGAGGGGCCTGGGACGGCGAACCCGGAGACAGCGGGGCAGAACCCGGAGACTGCGGAGGCGAGTTCTTAGACAGCGAAGCAGGATCCGGCGACTGTGGTGAAGTTGAGGGCAGCGAATCCGGCTCCCCTTCCTCCGATTCCGCGGGGAACCATCGATCGAAGATCGAGGACTCAGTGTGCTTCTCCACCGGGGTTTTGGGTACGTGAGGCATGTGAGCCAGGGGGACGGTTCCCGGGGCCAGGGGGACGTCCTGAGCCAGGGGGACGGTTCCCGTGGCCTGCGCAGTGAGGCCAGGCATTGCGTCTTGTGGAAGTGGTACCTGATCCGATGCCGACAACCCGCTCTGATCCGACCCCGACAATCGGTTCTGCTTCGATCCCGTCAACTCATTTTGCTCCGATTCCGATGTCATTTCTTCTGACATTGGTGATGACTCGTCCGACATTGAGGATTCATCTGATATCGAGGCCATCATCTCTTCTGGAATTGGCATCTCCTCTTCCGGAACCGGTGACATCTGGCCCGGGACCTCCCCCACCTTCAACGGCGACGCGGGATGCATACCCCGGTTCTGCCCAGCCGGCGACGTACCCCAACTCCCGCCGGTCGGCGGCGCTGGAGGCGTACCCCAACTCCCACCAGCCGGTGTCGCTGGTGGGCCCGTCACCAAATCCGCTGATTGCGACACCCAGCCCACCGGCTGCGAAACTGGTACCACAGGTGTCATCGGTACGGGACCAAGAGTCGACGATCCCGCTGGTCCCGACATCACCGGCCCCGGCGCGTACGGATTCCCATATGGCGCACCCAGTGGACGCACAGAGCTCGCGGGGCGCGAATCGGGGTATTTGGCCCTGATCCGCGCTTCTTCACTCGACTGGTCGAAGTGTTCGCGCAATGTACGCATCTCACGGCTGAGCGTGGAAAGTTGCCACACACCGACGCCCGACAGGACGATGAGGATGAACAGGAGGAAATAAGTCATGATTGCTCCTTGGATTGGCCATTGAAAATGGGGATGAGGTCGTCGATATCAAAGGATGCGGCGATCTTCGTACGGTCTTGAGCGAGGAGCCTATAGTGCTGCGAGATGGTGTTTTGCTCGATCGTAAAACGATCATTGCGTGCGACTGTTTCCCACCACGGATTCCCGCTCGTTTGGGAGTGAACCATGGACTGCCCGGTACGCGCCAAAACAGGAATCATTTCAACAGGAGACCCCCCGAAAGCCGAAGACAACACATCAGAAGCAGGAAAAACCGAACACAGGGCGACCGCTCCGGTCCACCCCAGGCTCCGACGCCCCTTTTCTATATCCACCAGCGTTTTCTTCGATATCCCAAGCGCGTACGCCATGTCCTCCTGAGTGAGATCAGCCTCAGTCCGTACGAGACGCAGCTTCAGATCGCACGAAGCGATGAAGTCTTCCCTCTTGTCGGACATGCTGATCCTTCCCAGATAGTGTAATTTTACACTATCTGGATATTTTTTCAAACCGACATCCTTTTCCTGGGGACACAATTCGACCCGATCGCGTCGTCGATTTCACGCAACCCGACCCGATCGCCGCTTTTCGCACAACAGGCTTTTACTTTGGTCAAACTTCGCCCACGAAATCTGCGATTTTGGGGGCAAAATCCAGGCAAAGTAAAGAAACGTATCTGAATATCTACCGATCGGGCACAGTTGTGTATATACCCTCCGTTCGGGACATTAGTGTGCTGCACCGTAAGTTCGGCACGAAAGAAACGGGTCAGACGTGGTGGATCACAAAGCGGACGAGGGAGACGGGCTGGACGCTCCATTAGTTACGTACGCCCCGGTGGACGACGAGTCCGTCAGAGAACAGCTCACACTGGACCGACACCCCAATTCGTTCCAGGAACTGGGGATTGTGGCTCACAACGAGAATGGCTCCATGATAGGAATTGAGAGCTTCGACGAGATGATCCACGCTTGTCAGATCCAAATTGTTGGTGGGCTCATCCAGAATGAGCAGGTGGGCCGACGGATCGGAGAACAGCAGTCGGGCGATCGCCACACGGAAACGTTCCCCGCCTGACAGGGTGGAAACCGCACGGAAAACATCGTTGCCGCGAATCAACATTCCCGCCAGCTTCGCGCGTACCTCCGCTTGAGTGGCCGAGGGCGCGACCCTGAGGATGTTGTCCACGGCATTGGCGCTATCATCGAGGTTGTCCAGACGCTGTGGCAGATATCCAACCCTGTCAGTGAACAACCTTCCCTCCACCTCGAGCCGTGGCGGGTCCTGACTCAGCATCTGCTCGATCAGGGTCGTCTTCCCGACACCATTTCTCCCGGTCAACCCCACCCGTTCGGGTCCTGTCATGATGAAAACGTCACTCCCCCATGACAACTCCAGAATCTTTTTGGAGGCGTGAACCCCGGGGTCGGGCAGAGTGAGGCGGATGTGCTCCTCGGCCCGTACCCTCGACGACGCCTGGGTAAGGGTTTGTTGCGCCTCGGCGATCCGTCCTTCGGCGGCCCCACGCGCCCTTCCCGCACCAGCCTCGGCGGTACCCTTCATCTTGTCGCGCAGGGCCCTCCCCATTCCCTCATTCATGGCTTTCTGCTTGCCGTGAGCCAGATTTCGAGAGGTACGCTCCATGGTTGCCACCCATTGTTTCTTGGCAAGTTGGACCTGTGCCTCGGCGGTTTTCTCCGCCTGGAGAGCGGCGGTCTGCTCGATGTCGCGGGCCTCGCACCACGCCGAGTACGCCCCTGTGAACATGCTCAGCCCATGTCCCGACACCTCAACGATAGCGTCCATCTCCTCCAACAATTCAGTGTCATGACTCACAACAATGAGAGTTCCAGGCCATGTGCGTACCATCTGGACAACCGAGGCATGTAGCACCTGATCGAGATTGTTGGTGGGCTCGTCCAGCAGGGTGATATCAGCACGACGCAGGCGGCAGCCTGCTATCGCGACAACCATGGCCTCACCCCCGGACAATGCTGTGACTGTCCGATCGATATCGCCACTGCTCAGTGTGCCGCCGTGGATATCAAGCCCTTGAAGTACCTTGTCGACCTGTGTTTCGATATCCCAGTCATCAGCCAGGACCTCGAAATCATGCTCGTTCGTGCTTCCTGATTCGATAGCACGCAAGGCGTCGAGTTTCTGCCGTACTCCCAATAGATCGGCGATCGTCGCACCGGACGCCATGGCGATCGCCTGCGGGAGGTACGCCACTCGCCCACAGACGAGGATCTCACCGGACGTGGGAGTCAGTTCGCCGACAATCAGACGCAGGAGGGTTGTTTTCCCGGCGGCATTGGCCCCGACCACACCCGTACGCCCGGTGTTGAAAACGGCAGAAACATCCTCGATGGCGACTGTACCATCGGGCCATGAGAAGGATAAATGTGAAAAAGTGACAGGTGAATTCATGGTTTGCTCCAGGCTAAAGGGGCCGCTCACGCGGGTGCGCTGGAACGCCAGCGCGGCCTACGAGTTACGTCCGCCAGCCATGAACTCATCCTTCGATTCGAACCATCCCCGTCTGACACCCGGGGTCCAATATCTCCATCCTATCACCCATAATTTCATAAACAGGTTTCTTGTCGAAAATCTGCAACTTTGGGCTCTGACAAGGTGGGACACAAGAACCGTCCCCATGGCTCCCCAAGGCTCACCTAGGGCTCAGTAGACATCGATGACGGAGAAATTGGAGTACGCACGGGAGGGGGTGGGGCCGCGTTGGCCTTGATAGTGGGAGCCCAACTCGGCGGAGCCGTACGGATGCAGCACCGGGGATGATATCTCGAAGAAGCAGAGTTGGCCCACTTTCATACCGGGCCACAAGGTGATGGGCAAGGTCGCCACATTGGACAGCTCCAGTGTGATGTGGCCTGAGAAGCCCGGATCGATGAATCCGGCTGTGGCATGGGTCAACAGGCCCAAGCGCCCCAACGACGACTTGCCTTCGACGCGAGCAGCTATCGTTTCCGAAATAGTGACCGTCTCGTAGGTGGAACCCAAGACGAAAGCCCCCGGATGCAGCATGAAGGGCTCCCCCGAACCCACCTCGACCAGATGCGTCAACTCTGCCTGTTCGATCGCCGGATCAATGCATGAATATTTATGGTTGTCGAATACCTGGAAGAAGCGGTCCAACCGTACATCGATGCTTGCGGGCTGGATCATTGACTCATCCCACGGCTCGATGAGAATCTGGCCGGACTGGACGCTCAGCGTAATATCACGATCTGACAGCATATACTCTCCTATTCCCCTGGGTACACAACGCCCAATTGTCGGCGTACCTCATCAGTCATCTCCAGAACTTCGACGGTGGACGCCCACGGCATGTACGCCGATTCCGTACGCCCGGCGGCGAGACAGCGGGCCACCTCGGCGGCCTCGTACTGGAACCCACCAGGCACAGCGGTTGATATCATGCGAGGCTCGCCCTCAATGGGCGAGACAATGATATCTTGCGGGGTATAGAACCAATCATGGATGTCGAGACAACCCTTGTCCCCAACGATTTGCAAAGAATTCTTTCCCGCCGCGCCCATGTCGGCGTACGCCATGGCGAGGCGGTCGCCGTACCACAATGTGATGTTCTCGCGCAGATCGACCCCCGTGGACGCTAGTACGCCGGTGGCTTTGATCCGATCGGGCACCCCCCACAACCAGTGGATGAGTGATAGCGGGTATATCCCCAAGTCAAGCAGGGCTCCGCCGCCCAATGCCGGGTTCATCATCCGCCACGCGGGGTCCATGTTGAGCGCCTGCGCGTGGACCCCGACGATGGATCGCACCTCGCCCAGATCCCCTGATTCGAGGATCTGGCGCATCGCCGTGTAGTGCGGCAGGAACCGGCTCCACATCGCCTCCATCGCGAACAAGCCGAGCGCGTCCGCCTCATCGAAAACGGTACTGGCCTGGTCCGCGTTCAACGCGAACGCCTTCTCCACCAGTACGGGCTTGCCGGCCCGCAATGACAACAGAGCATGATTTCGGTGCTCGGAATGCGGGGTCGCCACATAGATAGCATCGATATCGGGATCGGCGACGAGGTCCTCGTAACTGCCCCACGCCCGTACTTCCGGATTGAGATTCTCCGCCACGAACGTTGCCGCACGTCCGTAGTCGCGCGAACCGACCGCGACAATGCGGCTTCGCGTGTACATCGGGACTTCCTGGGCGAACCGGCGAGCGATGTGACCGGGGCCGAGGATCCCCCATCGGATCGCGGGAGCTTCCATGGGATCGGGTACGGTGATCATTCATCTGCCCCCTCTTCAACGAGCTCTACGTCCACAGATGTGAACCATATCCATAAGCATGCGTCAATCATTCATCTGCCTCTTCTTCAATGAGCTCTACGTCCACAGATGTGAACAATATCCATAAGCATGCGTCAATCATTCATCTGCCCCCTCTTCAATGAGCTGTCCTCTGTCTTTGAGGTCTTTCATGATGGTGTCGTAGAAGCTTTCGTCGATCTTGTACTTCCAGCGGTACAGTACGTACCCGATCAGCGTCATGAGCAGCGGGAACAGCAACATGACAACTTTCATCTTAGTGATCCCGTCCGGTGTGACCAGATCCACGTCGTTCCCGGCGGCTTTGATGCCCGACCAGACAACAGTCAGCGCGACGACTTCCGTTGCCAGGGCGGCCCCGAGTTTGTTGATGAACGGCTGGAGGGCGAAGGTGATAGCGGTGTTGCGGCGGCCAAGCTTCCAATGCCCGTAGTCGATGGTGTCGGAGATGAACATCAGCATCAGGATGATCACGAACGTGTCGCCGATGAACAGCAGGATCGACGCAGCGCCGATCACGAAAATGTTCATGGGTGCGAAGTAGAATCCGACGTACCCGACTACGACAAGCCCGGTTGCCAGGGTGTACAAAAAACGCCGTGTGAAGCGTTTGCGCAGCAGCGGGAAGACAAGATATCCAATGATTGAGGAGACGCCCAGGGTCAGCCCGAATGGGGTGTACATGTTTTGGTCCTTGTAGGCGTACTGGAAGAAGTACGTGCCGAAGCTCGTCGTTGTGACATACCCGGTCATGAACAAGATCATGGATATCGCCACCCACAGCAATTGGTCGTTTTTGACCACGACGGAGAAGATCTCGCTGACCTTGACACGCTCCTGCTCGACGACCAGATCGGGTTGCTTGGTACCGAACAGAGTCACGCACTGGCCTGCGATCATGATGATGACGATGAAGATCGCGTACATGCACCATGCCTTGTCAGCACCGAATATGTCGGTGAGCACCCCCGTCACGGGGATGATCGTACCGACAACGGTGAATTGCCCGATTGTGGCGAAAATCTTGGCCAGGGAACCGATTTTCTCACGTTCCTTCTGGTGCAGGCTGAGGGCCGGCATGAGAGACCAATACGGGATATCATTCGCTGTCCAACTCAGGGACCAGAACAGGTACAGCACGAAGAAGACGACGACGAACGCCACCCCGTTCATGTTCATGGGCGTGAAAAGCAGGACGGTGAACAGCGCCGACGCTATCATGCCGATCATGATCCACGGCTTGTAGTGCCCCCACCGGGTATGCGTGTTGTCCACGATCGACCCCATGACGATATCCATGATGACGTCGAAGAGCCGCGCCGCCAGGATGAGGCCGGACACCCACGTGAACACAGCTGTTGACGGTTGTACGATGTTGCTCAGGTAGTAGATGAAATACATGCTGATCAGCGCGTACACCATGTCACGCCCGATCGTACCGATCGCGAAGGTCCACTTGTTTCTTGTGTGCAGGTGAGAGTCCATGTGTCTACTTTAGCCCTGAAGAGCGTACGGTTCCCTGTGGACAACTGGGCTCCAATAAAAAAGTTATCCACAGATTTGGATTCCAGTAGCAAATCGGCGCCAAATCCCCACATGGTCTTAGGTATGAACCAAGACATACATCTATCCCGCGCCGGTCGCGTGACGTACCGCAACTTTTCACGGCTCGGTTATTCTCGTCTGGCAAGAGGAGTGTACGGGCACAAGTCCGACACCACCAATTTGGACGAATGGCAAACCCGTCAAGCATATTTCTTGTCCCATGTCCAGGCCTTGATGGCTCCTTACGATGGCCACGCCGTACTCTTCACCCCGTTGACCATTGGGTACAGTTACGCGGGTCAGTCGATCAACTTGTCGAGTCCGGCGACGGTCTGCTGCGCAGACGCCGCCCTCTGCTCACCCTCAGTTACGTCACTGGGGTGGCATCACCTGCCTTGACTAAACGCAGGGTGTCAAAGCTGGCTCGTACATGGCAGGGCCCGCTCCCATTGGGAGCGGGCCCATTCAGACTCACTTACCGCCCTGGATCCAGCTTCGGGGGGGCTTCAGCTCGGATTTCCCCGTGGGCCAGTAAGAAAGACATCTGTATCAGTTGTTTGCCTTCATCCTGCGGATGCTCCAGGCGACTCCAGCACCCCCTGCGGCGAGCATGATCAGCACGCCGAAGAGGATACCATCGTTGCTGGTTTGGGCGGTACCGCCGGTCTTCACAGATACCGTGTCGATCACCGTGAAGGAGGCCGACGCGGACAACTTAGAATCTTTACCGGTCAGTGTCACCGTGTGGGCTCCCAGATCCATTGTCGAAGGAACCTGGAAGGTGAAGGTCACTGAACCTTTCTCGTCAGCCGCGGCGCAACCCAGATCCACAGGATCGGAGTGAACCACGAGGCAGACCTGCTCACCAGAGTTGAATGCCGTACCGGTGACAACCTGAGTTTCCAGACGATGCCGTTCGGGGTACGCGACCTCGATGCCGACAGCCTGGATCTTCTTAATCGTCGGAGGCGAATCAATACCGGAGTTATCCCGTGCGATGACCTTGATGGTCGAGCCCGGTGTCAACGGGGTGTCAGGCTTGCAGGAGAAGTTCCCATCCTCGTCGATCAACACATCGGTACAACCAGGAACCTCGTTGTCATTCTCATCAATGACTGTGATCTTCGAACCAGGATCGCCGGTGCCGGAGACTTCCGTACCATTGGTGTCGTTCACTTCGGGCTGGGCCGGAGGAGTGACGTCGATCGGTGCAGTCGCGTCGGGCGAGACGTTCCCAGCGGGATCTGTCGCGTTCGCACGAACTGTTCCATCAGTCGCACCCTCAGGCGTGTCGATCTGCCATGCGCCCGTACCAGGAGCAGCCACAACCGTGATCGGCTGGTCAACTCCAGGCACCCAGATCCTCACAGTCGATCCAGGCTCAGCTGTGCCCTTGATGATATTGCCATCGGCCTGTTGGATCACAGGCGCATCCGGAGCAGTCACATCGAGATGCGCCGATGCCGGCGGGGAATCGTTCCCGGCAGGATCAGTCACCTTGGCCGTCACAGTACCATCCTGTGCGCCAGTCGGCGTGGTGATCTTCCACGTTCCGTCAGGCTGAACAGGCGTTGTGATCGGGGTGGTCACACCAGGTACGGTGATCGTCACGGTCCCGCTGGTTTCACCAGGAGCCTTGCCGGAGATCTCAGTGCCATTGGCCTTGTCAATCGTCGGCTGTTGAGGCGGAGTCACGTCGAGTTGCGCCGTGGCCTCGGGCGACGTGTTCCCAGCAGGATCAGTTGCCGTCGCCTTGACAGTACCGTCAATCGCATCAGACGGCGTGGTGATATGCCACGTTCCATCAGGATTGATGGTCGTCGTGATCGGGTTGGCCACGCCAGGCACCGTCACTGTCACAGTCCCACCAGTTTCACCCGGTACCGTGCCGGAGATCTCGGTCTTATTGGCCTTGTCGATCGTCGGCGTGGCAGGAGGCGTCACATCCAGCGGCGCTGTCGCCTCAGGTGACTTGTTCCCGGCGGGATCGGTCGCGATCGCCTTGACCGTACCATCGGTCGCATCAGCCGGAGTGTCGATCTTCCACGTGCCATCGGGATTGATGGTCGTCGTGATCGGGTTGGCCACGCCAGGCACTGTCACTGTCACAGTCCCACTGGTTTCACCAGGAACCGAGCCGGAGATCTCGGTCTTGTTGGCCTTGTCGATCGTCGGGGTGGCAGGAGGTGTCACATCCAGCGGATGCGTCGCCTCGGGCGATTCGTTGCCGGCCTTGTCGGTCGCGGTCGCCCTGACCGTACCGTCCTGTGCGTTCGGCGGTGTCGGAATCAGCCAGTTGCCGTCGCCGTCAGCGGTTGTCAGTACGGGATCGGTCACGCCAGGCACTGTCACCTTGATGATCGCGTCAGGCTCAGACTTGCCGGAAATCTCCGTGCCATTGGCAGTGGTGATTGTCGGTGCGTCAGGGGCCACCGTGTCGATCGTGATCGGAACCTCTGTTGCCGGGGAGACGTTGCCCGATTCATCGGCCGCGGTCACCGACAGAGTGTGAGGCCCATCGCTCAGATCGTTGGTGGGCGTGCAGGTGAAATTGCCGTTCTGATCAGCCGTCGTCTGGCAGATCTGCTGTCCGGTGGCCTTGTCGGTGACGGTCACTGTCGAGCCAGGCTCAGCGGTGCCGACCACGTCAGGCGTGGGATCCTTCAGATAATCGCCAGGCTTCGGCGATGTCACCGTCGGGGCGGCGGGAGCCGTCGTGTCAGTGAACGTCACTGTCGCGGTCTGGGTGCCCGTGGCGCCGTTGACCGTGAAGCCGAGTGTGGAGACCCCAGCCCTCGTCGAGGTCAGGTTCGCCTTGTACGTGCCGTCGCGGTTGTCAGCGACAGCGCTGAGGTTGCCCAGCGTCTTCGTGATGGTCACGGTGTCGCCGCCAGCCGGCAACTGGTTGCCGTACTGATCCTTCAGGGTCACGAGGATCACGGAAGCATCGGTACCGCTGTTGACGACGTCGGTCGGGTTGGCTGCGATCTCCGACTTGGTCGGATCAGCCACGCCAGCCACGAAGTTGACGCTCACCGGCGAACCGTTGATGTCCTTCTTGCCATTGTCATTCACGGTTGCCGAGACCGAAATCCTCTCAGCGACGGTGTCCGTGATGTTCACGGTGCAGATTCCGTCAGGACCGGTGACGCATTCGTACGTGCTCACGCTCGTGCCAGGAGCACCGATTGTCGCGGAGTCAGTCACTGTGATCTGCACGGACGCGCCCGGTACGATCTGGCGGCCGGAATCCCTGGCCGTGACTGTTGCCACAACCGGCGATCCAGCAGTTTGAGTCGTACGGTCGACTACCAGCGAGGACTGTGTCGAACTGACCGGAGTTTGCGTGAAGTTCATCGTCACCGGGGACTCTTCCAGAGCCGTGCCGTTGACCGTCACGGCCACCGGGTGGTCGCCGACCACTCTGGACGTGCCTGTCGTCGAGGACTTCCCGTTACCGGCGAGAACATCAACGCTTGTCGATGCCAGTGCCACCTGACCGTCGTTGGAGGTCAGTACGAACGTGGCCGCAACCGGGTTCTTGAACCGGTCAAACGCCTGGACATTGAGTGTGTCAGTCGCCGTGCCGTCGTTCAGGGCGTTGTTGGGATCGACCCACGCGCGGGTCATTGTCGCCTGCTCGCCGCTGCACTGATCAGTTGGCGTCGGGATGCAGATCGGACCTGCCTGGAAGGCAATCTCCCTGTTCGTCGTGTTCACATTGGCGGACGTGTCGTACGAGACATTGGCCGTCGGGGTGCCGGCCACCGTGGAGGTGAACTTCGCAGAGTACGAACCGTCATTGTTGTTGACGACCTGCGAGATGGTCACATCACTGCTTGACGCTGTGAAGTGGACCAGGGCCGGATTCAGGTTCGGCAGGGACACGCCGTAGCAGTCCTTGGCATTCAATGTGCCGGTCCAGTAGTCCGTCGCCGCATTGCCGTTGGCCACAGGAGCTGTGCCGCTGGTCGCTGTCGTCGTCGGTGCCACCGTCCATGTCGAGTTGGAGGCGCAGAAATCACCCGATGTGAATTCCACATCCGCCGTCTTCGCCGCGGCTTCTCCATTGAGGGTGAAGCCCACAGTGGCGGTGCCGGCCGTCGTCGACGTCAGGTTCGCTGTGTACGTGCCATCACCCTTGTTGCTCACCGAGGTGAGGTTGCCTCTGGTGGTGTTCATCGTCACAGTGGTGGCGCCGCTCATGATGCGGTTGCCGTACTGATCCTTCAGTGTCACTGTCACCAGAGACGCTTCGGAACCATTGGCGACCCTTTCAGACGGAACTGCTGTGATTTCAGACATGTTCTTGTCAGGCGTCGGATCAGCGGTGAACGTGACCATCTTCGGCGAACCGTTGATGTCCTGCCCGCCATTGATAGTCGCCCTCACCTGTGCGGCTTCGGCGACGGTGTCCGTCAGCGAAATCTGGCAGGTGCCGGCGGGACCAGTCACACAGGTGTGAGAGGTCGGCGAGTCACCGTTGATGAGAGTCGCGGACTGGCCAACCGAGACGACGACCGAAACATTGGGCATCGTGTGGTTGTCAGCATCCCTGGCCGTCACAGTGGCCACAACCGGCTGGCCCACAGTCTGGGTCGTACGATCGACCACCAGGGTGGACAGATCCTTGCTCACATCACTGGGGTTGTAATTCATATTCACAACAGGCAATGGCTTGCCATCAGCCGTGACACTGACCGGATGGCTGCCAACGATGTTGGACGTGCCATTCGTGGTGTTGGCGTTGTTGGCAGCTGTCGTCGTCAGCGATGTCGAAACCAGGTTCACTGTGCCATCTGTCGAGTTCAGTACGAAGGTCGCGCCAGTCGCGTTGCCGTTCGTGTCGTACGACGCGACGTGCAGGGTGTCGACTGCGATGCCATTGGCCAAAGCCCCATTGGGATCGACCCACGCCGAGGTGACGTGCGTCGGATCCGTCGGAGTGCATGGCGCCGGGCTGCCAGCCGCATCTGGTACGCACACCACATCCGCCTGGAACCGAATCGGCAGATCCGCAGTCGGTCCAACCTTGTCAGAGACGCCAACGGTCACGCTGGCCTGCGGGGTGGCGGCCGTCTTGGACGTGAACTTCACGGTGTACGTGCCGTCGCCGTTGTTCACCACCGACGAGATCGTCACATTGCCGGCCGACGCGGAATCCACGGCGAAATGGATCGTCGATGTGTTCAGAGCAAGCATCGGCTGGTTGTACTGATCATTGGCCGTCAATGTGCCTGTCCAGTAATCGGTCGAGGCGTTGCCGTTCGCGATGGGAACACCAGGGGTCAACCTGGAATCCTTGCTCGCCGTCGAGGTCGGGCTGACCGTGAAGGTCGAGCAATCCAGGCAGAACTCAGATGGGCTGCGTACGTTGATGAAGTTGACGTTCGCCGTCTTCGCCCCTGTCGCACCATTGACGGTGAAGCCCACCGTGGATGTGCCGGGTTCGGTCGACGTCAGGTCAGATGTGTACGTGCCATCGCCATTGTCCAACACCGCAGTGGTGTCGCCCAAGGTCTTGGTGATCGTCACAGTGTCCCCGCCCGTCGGGATGCGGTTGCCGTACTTGTCCTTCAACGTGACCGTCACAACCGAGGCGTCCAAACCAGTGGCATTCCTGGATGCGGGAAGTGCCGTGATCTCGGACGTGGTGGGATCGGCCACATCATGGGTGAAGGTGACACTCTTCGGCGAACCGTTGATCTCTTGTGTGCCGATCTTGGCCGTCACCTGCATCTGCTCGGCGGTTTCATCCGTCAGCGAGATCTGGCAGGTTCCATCCGTGCCAGTCACACAGTTGTGGGACTTGGCCGTGGTGCCATTGATCAGAGTCGCGCTCTGGTCGACTGTCACAACAATCGGAATACCAGACAATGTGTGCAGTTCTGAATCCCTGGCTGTCACAGTCGCGACGACCGGTTGGCCCACGGTCTGGGTCGTACGGTTGACGTCCAACGTCGAAGTCTCGGGATCGACACCGCTCGGGATATAGGTCATGGTCACCGGGGACTCTGCCAGAGTCTTGCCATTGGCTGTGACACTGACCGGGTGGCCGCCGACGACACTTGACGTGCCTGTCGCGAAACTCTGGTTGGCTGCCACAGTAGTTGTCACAGTCGTACGAGCCAGAGTCACAAGTCCGTCAGTCGAATTCAGGACGAATGTCGCACCACGCGGGTTGCCATTCGCATCGAAAGACTTCACATTGAGTGTGTCAGTCGCTATCCCATCGGCCAAAGCGCCGTCAGGATCGACCCACGCCGAGGTGACGTCCGCCGGGTTGTCAGGAGTACACGGCGCTGGACTGCCAGCCTGGTCGGGCACGCAGAGCGGACCGGCCTGGAATTGGATCGGCAGATCCCCACTCGGCCCAACCTTGGTTGTGCTGGTGCCCACAGTCACACTGGCCTGCGGAGTGGAGGCCGTCGTGGTCGTGAACTTCACAGTGTACGAGCCGTTGCCGGCATTCGTCACCGAGGAGATCGTCACATTGGCCGCGGACGCGGAATCCACTGCGAAGTGGATCGTCGACAGATCCATGTTCAGCATCGCAGCGTCGGTCTGATCATGAGCGACCAGAGTACCGGTCCAGTAATCGGTGGCCGGATCGCCGTTGGCGATGGGAACACCGGCCAACAACCCCTCAGATGCGGGATAGGTGCCGGCCGAGGTGGTCGGGGTGACCGTGAACGTCGAGTTCCCCTCAGTGAAGATCTGCTCGTCAATGTAGAACTCAACACTCGCTGTCCCGGTTCCGGTGGCGCCATCAGACTTGTACGTGATAGTGGACGTGCCAACCGTACCCGCCTTGAGTGTCGCGGAATATGTGCCGTCACTGTTCTGCGTCACCGCGGAGAGAGTGCCGAGCGTCGGGGTCATCTCCACAATATGCGAAACAGTCACAACATTCTCGTACTGATCCTTCAGCGTCACCTTGACCGTGGACGTGGAGGTGTTGTCGGCGAGCACCCGTGTCGGGTTTGCCTCAATCGTGGACTTCGTCAGATCGACGGGACCAGGAATGAAGGTGACAGTCGTCGGAGAACCGGTGATGTCGGTGTCCACACCGCCAATGTTCGCAGTCCCGTGGACGATGACATCTTCAGCCTTGTTGTCGGTGATCGTCACCGTGCACGAACCAGTGGAAACGGTGATGCACGAGACTGTCTTGCCAGTGGTCGTGTCACCGGTCGCTGTCGCGTTCTTGTCAACCGTGACAGTCATCGGAATGCCGGGCAGATTATTGCCGGACGAATCCTTGGCGGTCAATGTCGCGGTGACATTCTGACCCACGGTCTGGGTACTCGGATCGACAACCAGTGTTGAATTCGGCGCGACCTGGCCGAGGACGAAGATCACATTCAGCGGGGACTCGATCAGTTCGGTTTGGCCAACCTTGACCTGGACACGATAGGTGCCGTCCGTGGTCGATGTCGCCGTTGTGGAATTCTTGCCCGTCTCGGAGGTGACGGCCACACTGGACGACGCCAATGTGATCGGTTGATCGAGAGGCGTCAACGTGAATGTCGCGGCAACCGGGTTGCCCCATCTGTCGAAGGCCTGCACGTTGATCCGGTCAGTCGATGTGCCATCGGCGACGGCTCCATTTGGCGCAACGCTGGCACTGGTACGCCTATCCGGATCACTGAAGCACTGATCGGTAGGAGTCGGGATGCAGATGACATCGGCCTGGAACGGGATGGGCAGATCCTGCTGAGCAGCCGTCGCGCCAACCTTTCCGGAACCGTCAAACGTCACAGACGCGGTTTGTGCCGGGTTGGCGACTCTCGCCGACGTGAACGTCGCTGTGTACGTGCCACTGCCTGTGTTCGTCACAGGGGAAACCTGAACGAGAGGAAGCGTCGGGTTGATTGCGAAGACAATCGATCCGGGATCCAGATTCGTCATGAGGTTATTGTTGTTGTCCCTGGCCGTCAACACTGCGGTGTAGTAGTCGTTGTTGGTCACGTTGCCGTTGGCGATCGGGACATTCGGCGTCAGGCTCGGATCCGTGGCTGACGTGTGCGGTGTGACCGTCCATGTCGAGCAGGAAGCGCAGAACGCGGAGACCGTGAAGTTCACAGTGTCAGTGGCATTGGCAGCTTCCCCGTTGATCGTGAATCCCACGGTCGCGGTGCCGGATTGGGTCGATGTCAGCGGCATGGTGTAGGTGCCGTCGGCATTGTGCGTGATCGCACCCTTGTCACCAAGGTTGGCGGTGATCGCAATATCCTTGGCTGAGTTCTGGATCACATTGCCGTACTGGTCTTTCAGTGTCACAGTGATCGTTGAGGCGTCCGTACCGTTGGCAATCACAGTCTTCGGGCTGGCTGAGATCTCAGACAGTTCCTTGCTGGGGTTGTCCCCGACGTTGAACACCGTCGTCAGAGGCGAATTGCTCACATCCGTGGCGACTCCCAGATCGTTCGGCACGTATCCGTGAACCACAACCGCGCCCGGGGTCGTACTGGTGAAGGTCACCTCGCAGGTCCCGTCCACACGGGTGGAGCAGGTTGCCACTCCACCGGTGAATTGCGCAGTCGTCGGCAGGTCGAAGTTGAAACTCGCGTTCGTACCGGCCACAGGCGTGCCACTCGGATCCCCAGCGAAAATGGTGGCGGTCACAACAGTGCCAACGTCTTGGCTGGTCGAGCTGAGAGTCAGAGTCGAATGGTCAGGCACAGCCCTGCGAGTGGTGAAGTTCAATGACACGGGCGAACCGTTCACTTCGTCGGTGCTGGTGCCCACAGTGGCTTTGACCGTGTAGGTCTTGCCCTGCAACGATGTGCCGGTCACAGTGCCCACACCCTGATCATTGGTGGTGATCACGCCATTGTTGGCGAGAGTCAAACCAGTGTCGGTGGTCGAAAGCTTGATCGTACCCGAACGTGGGTTGTCGAAGCAGTCAGCCGTGTGTCCGGTGACCTCGTCGGTGTCGACACCATCATTGAGTGCGTCGTTGTCCGTCACCTCCACCGAGCTATTGGCCGCACACACATCGCCAGCCGTGTAGTACACGGTCACTGGCGAGTTGGACACACCGACCCAGGAATCAGGATCGGTTGGGTCCTGGATCGTCGCACCGATGATGAATCCGCCAGCCTTGGTGGATGTCATCGTGACTGTGCACGAACCATCGCTGAGTGTTTTGCACGTCATGGCTGAAAGGCTTGTGCCGTCCGTCAGTGTCGTGCTGGAATCGCCTGTCAGGGTGAAACGGACATCTTGGCCGGTGACCAAGTTCTCATTCGCATCCTTGACCACAACTTTGACATCACGAGTGGGCGTCGAAGCGACCGTCAGAGGTCCTGAGGGTGTGACGCTCATAGAAGAGTTCTCAGGTACCCCAACACCCGGTGTGAAGGTCACAGTCTGCGGAGAGCTTGTTTCCGGGGTGCTCGGGCTGCCGATCGGCTTGTCCGAGCCACCTGTGAAGATGGTCGCCGAAACCTCATTCGGGTAGGTCTTCGCCACAGTCGATGTGATCGTCACCGAGCACGCGCCGGTTGTCGCATCAGTGTCGCACGTCGCGGCGTTCAAAGAGGTGTCCGAACTGGCGTGTGCGAATGTCACCGTCTGGCCACCCAGGGGGTCGCCGTTCACGTCTTTCACCGTCGCTGTGACAGTGATGTCATTGCCCACTGTCGTCGACGGCGGGTCGACGGTCAGCGTGGACTTCGTCGGATCCGCCGCCTTGGAGTACGTCAGTTGCAAGGTGACGTCATCGCCGAGGACCGGCGTCCACGAAATCGTCGTCGCCGCGCCACCGGAGGGGTTGCTGGTCGTCAGCCCACGGTCGAGCACCGCGCCGGTGTCGATGTCCACGAGCTCGGCCTTCTGCAACGTCCATGTGGCGTCGGGGGCGGTAGCCGTCAGAGTCTTGTTGCCGCTGACCGAGACCACAGTCGACGCACCACTGGTGAACGTCGCCGAGGTGCCCGCGATGGTCTGGCCGTCAACGGTGAAGTTGGCGGAGCCGGAAGCAGTCTTCACAGCCGGGCGGTAGACCGAATCGGCCACCTGGAATTGATAATCCTCAATCTCGCCTGGGGTCGTCCAACTCGGCGTGCCGTTTGTACCAGCGTAGTATTGCCCGTTGGCATTCGTCGGCTGGTTGATGTCGGCACTCGAGGCGTTCGCACGGAACTGTACGTTCTGGGCGCCCGTCACACTGCCGGATGCCTGGAACTGGAATGGCCCTGTGGCCGTACCTCCAGAAGTGACCGGTGTCGTGGTCCACTTCGGCGTCGTGTTCCACGTGTTGTTGCCCGCGCCGCTCACCCAGCCTTCCACAGACACGTTCTGGATCGCCGAACCTGCTGTGATTGGGCTTGTCAGAGTGTATGTACGGGTGGCTGCCAGGACGGCGCCCTGCAGAGGCATCGTGCCATCGGCGGTCTTGACGGTCACGCCGTCATCGGTGGTGTGGGACTGGTTGGTCGCAGGACCTGTGTACAAACCGGGATTCGCGCCCATCTGAACGGCGTACGCGGGATCGATGCTGACGTGCGCCGGCACGCCCGCTGCCACCGGGCCCGCGGCCGAGTCGCCGTAGGAACCGTAGATTGTGAACCCGAAGTCAGCGGTAGGCACAGCCTGAGAAGTGGACATGGTGACCGTCGCGTAATTCAACCATGTGCTCTTGTCGGATGTGGAACCACGTGCGCCGACCGGGGGATCCGCGTTGACAGCGGGTTGAGCACCGTAGCAGGCGCCGCCGTCAGTGATGAGCGGTGCGCTGTTGTAGCACTGAATGGCTGCCGTGTTCGTCAGGAGACCATTCGCGGTCTGTGAAGATTCCTGAGATCCTTCGCCCCATGTCTGCACGGCATTGACCAATGTCGTACCGTCAGCCAGAGGAGCCTGCACCTGAACGGGACGCACATAGTAGGTCCTCTCAGAACTGCCCGAAACGATGAATGAGTACGTGCCTGATGTGTCAGTCTGTTTTGTGCCCAGCAAAACGCCGTCGGCATTGTAGAGAGCCACAGTTTGGTTATACAACCCTGGTTCATCCGCGCTGATCTGCCCATCACCATTGAGGTCGTTGTATAGTTCGCCGCGGATGACCTGGGCTTGCTGCGGGGAGGCATTGTCATAAATACCGCCCGTGCTCGTCGGAGCGATGTTGTTGGTCGACCACACTGGCCGAGCGGTGTCGTTCATGGGATCGAATTTGACCATTCGAGCGCCACCGCCGTCACCGATGTTCGCGGTGGCGGGCACTGTGCCCATGTTGGAGATCGATATATTGGCACCAGCCAGCAACTGGCCGTTCATGAAAGCATTGCCCCAAATGTCGGGAGCGTTCGACCAGGTAACATTTGAAGTTTGGTACGTCGGATCCTTGACGATGGTCGACACAACATAGTACCGCCAGGGATTGGCTGCAGTGCCATTGACGATGTCGCCATCTGCGTTACGGGCTGGCTCCATGCGGACGATCTTCATGTTGCCGGAAGAAGAACTGGTCACGCTGTTGATGACGGTGATGTACACATTCCCGTCGGCATCCATCGCGAAGTCAGCCGGAGCTTCAGGGGTCGAGTTGCCGGTGCCGTTGCTGTACGCCCGGACATTGACCCTTTCTTGAGGCACCGTCGTCATTCCGTCATACCAGTCGCCTGGCTGGACGGAGCCGGATTGTGAGAATTTGCCGGTGTTGGGATCCCAGACTGTGAAAGTCCAGTCAGCCTCGGAGCTGGCGGCCCGGGACGTGCTGGACTGGTCGTCCACTTCGCCACCCACTGCTGAGACCATGTAAATGTCACCTGTGTATTGGTTGATCTCGCCGCCGGTCGCGTGGGAATTGCCCAACCGCTGAACTGTGTTGAATCCGCCTCTGTTCGATGCGCCAGAGGTACCCGGCATGCAGGACCAGTAAATGGGGGTTTCCAAAGGATAGGTATCAGCCTGCGTGCCTGACGTGATCCGCAAAATCGGGGTGTACCCGGAAGAGCAGCTCAATCCGCTGTTGGAGGAGGGAGCCGGCGCGTACCAGCTGTACCAGGTCAGTGGTGCCGAAGGATCATTCGCCGTGCCGCCGATACGCCCGATCGCCATGGTGTCGAAGACATACCAGCCAAGAGAAATCCCGCCTGTGGCGGTTCTCCTGATGGACATGACCGGTTTGGTCTGATAGGTGTTCATGTCATCCGTCCAGTCGAATGCCTTCCAGATGCTGGCGTTCAAGGTGCCATTGGTGACGTTGGACGTGGAAGAACCGGGAGTGCCGGAATTGGAATCGGCCCAGTAGACCCCATCGTCATCCATTGCTTCGCTCCATACGGCCACCTGGTTATCGAGTTTTGTCCAAACAGGAGCAGCCGTTGGTGTGAACTGGATCGGTTTGCCACCAGCGGTTGACGCGGAGTCGGCTTGCGCCTCCGGGATCACCGACTGGCTCCATTGCCCGATGAATCCGATGCCTACCAACATTGCGAAAGAGGCGAGACCAGCGACAAATCTTCGTGTTGATGGCATTCCCCTGGCGCTTCTTGCACGGCGACTAGTGCTCTGTGCGCTTTCAAGTTCTTGATTATTCGTGTGGGCTGTGTTCCCCGCCCCATTCGTACTCATGTTTATTTTCTCTCCAAGAAGGTACGTATCACCGCACAACACAGTCGTACGCCTTCACCCGGCGGTGAAGACGATGCGCATTGTTTGGCAATAATTGTTTTTTGTTCGATGAAGATGCCAGCCGTTGTTGTGGCAACGCCAGACAATTACTCAGACATCGACGAGTCGATGTGCTTGCTTCCCCAATAATTCGTGTGGCATTCCTGATCCCCCCTCAACTACGAATAGTCAATATACGGACCTTGATGTCTTTCCCCCTTGCACGCCTCCCGTGCGCGGTCTTCCCCATTATGTATTCAGGCTACGGTTTCACCATCTCCCACAGTGTGGCCACACCCTGAATGTTGTGCTCAGGTTCTTAACATGTCCCCCATACCCCCTTCACTTTGATATCTTGTGATTGATCTTATCCACTTTATCCCCCAATGTAAAGCCTCTGTATTAATAATCCCTCAAAAAACTATCATGGTTCAAAATGAAGGCGCGAGTTTTACCTTATCAACAAGTATTTAATATACTATCTTCCTGCTAAACTCTTTTCATAAATAGGTTAAAAAAGTCCTTTTCCCCGCCCTCAACACCCTCTCCCCGCCCAATTTCCCTTCCTTTTCGTATCTTTCTTGATATCATCTCACCACAGCATATTCCCTCGTCCTTCCCTCCCCCGCTATCACCGCCGGACCAGGGTACATACTGGATGCTGGGGGATTTTCGCGCGCAGTCAATCGCGAGCCTTACATGCTCTACCTCGTTGAAAAAGCCTTCAGTGATGACGCACCCGTCATTACCAGCGCAATCACATCAGTTGAGGTCATCCACCCGAATATAAACCGCGCCGCCTCAGCGTGGACCATGTCAAGACTCACTGTCGAACCTGTGACAAAGGAACTATCACTTTCTGTCGCTGACCTATTACGAGAAGCAAGGAAACACGGACATACCCATGCCCTTGACGCCCTTGTCTGTGCAACAGCACTTGCCACAATAGGCATGGCGACCATCTTTACCTCAGATCCTGACGACATTGAAGCTCTTGTTGCTGGCCGTGCCACCGGGCGCATGGGCGGACAAGACCAACTAGCAGGGACCCGGCTATTTCGCCTGACCCTTCCTCAACGCGATGATTGCGCCAGCGCTGATGAGCATCAGGAGTACGGCGACGCCGCCAACCGGGGGTACGGCCGTACCGCCTGTGCCCACCGAGACTCCACCGGTCCCGCCTGCGCCAGTTCCAACTCCTCCGCCGGTCCCACCTGTGCCAGATCCATCGCCTCCAGATTCGCCGCCTCTGTTGGATCCGCCATTCCCGGCGAACGTGACCTCGATCGTACCCGTCCCGTACTCGCTGGTCGAAGCAGTGACAACAACCGTCTCAGCAATCGTGTCGGACACCGTCACCGTGGCGGTACCATCCGAACCAGTCCTCACCATTCCATTTTCCCTTGTCAACTGGGATTGTACCGACAACGAAGCCTGGCCGGTCACCGAGAATTGGACATCCACGCCGGACAGCCCATCTCCGCACACATCAGCAACGGTCGCTGTGACGACCTGTGCGCCACCCTCCGTACTGGCAGTGCTCATTGTCACCGTACCGCCGCTGGCCCGGTCTGCCGAAATCACAGAGATGGTCACGTCCGCCGGTGAACCGCCCACATCCGTACCGCCCACCGACGCGCGAACCTGGATGACCCCAGCAAACGACCCTGTCGGATCCACGGAAACCTGGACGCTCACCACGCCGTGCTCATCGGTGACGGTGGGCTCACCCGGTCCCACAATCAACGGCGCGTCGCCCGAGAACGAAACCGGTACATCGGCGACCGGCCGCCCGAGGGAATCCACGATCGTCGCCGTCGCTGTCACGGGGTCCACCGCCGCGTCTCCGCACGCACCATAGTGAATCGTCACATGGTCGCTCGACAACGTCAGTGTCGACAGTCCCACATCAGGACTAGTGTCGGTGCTGGTCAGCGTCGCAACGGATTCATTGCCGGCCCGATCGGTCGCGGTGACCGACACCTGCCCCGGGACCGTGCCAGCGGATATGACAACAAGCCATGCTCCATTCTCATCCGCTGTGGCCTCACCGGTCACCGCCCCGGTGACACGGATCCACGCCCCAGCCTCGGACGTGCCCGAAATCTGCGTCGAGTTCGCCACCGCGACCGAGGGCGCGCCCGGCGCTGTCACATCCAAGGACACCTGCGTACTGTCGGACCGTACGCCGTTGTCATTGATCGACACGACAAGCATCGGCCCATCCACGGCGTCGCCCGGAGTCGCGATCGACCAATCGCCGAAACCGTTCACATCGGCTGTGACACTCCGAGTACCGCCAGCCACAGTGTACGTCACTTCGACACTGGCAATGTCATTAGCGATAGCCGACCCGACCGTGCTATCCGCGTGCCCGGAAATGGTCGTCTTGTTCGCCACTGCCACCGTCGGCGACGGGGGCGCTGCAGCAGCCAAGACAGTGATCGTTGCCGGAGAACCGGGTACCTCCGTGCCGGAAACCGACGCATGAACAACAGCCACACCAGGGGAAACAGCGTTGTACATCACCCCGCACATTCCCGGCGTGGTGGGGAACACCATATCCAACACCTGCCAGTGGCCCGTACCCGTCACGCACGACGTACCTCTCAACGAGACGGCCGAACCCTCAACCGAGAAGTCCACCGTGACCCCGTCGACGGGATCGCCGTTCTCATCCACAGCCGACACAACAGCTGCAGCGATCGTCGACAAGCTACCCAGTTGCAGAGTACGAATCCCCTGCCCGAGGCTCACCGAAACAGTCGGGGCGACATCACTAAATGTCAGTGTCGCATGGGCATTGACCATGCCGAACCACCCCATCGTCAGCGCGTACGCCGTGATCGGATACTGACCCGGCACGCTCGACGTGAACTGGACTGTGTACGTGCCATCGCCATTGTTCACAACCGGCGAAGCGCTCACCTCGTCGGGCAGGATGAAGCCGAAGTACGACGGCGGCGCAGTGGTGACCGGCGCTCCCAGATCATCGGTCAACGTGATGGTCCCGGTCCACGCGGAACTCCCGTCCGCCGGAACCTCACCGGAGGCTCCCCCGGAAACAGTGAACCAGGAAGGCTCGGGCTGGGGATAGTCGACGAACGTGATCACCAGTGGAGTCCCCGTCAACTCGAAGTCACCGTCGTACGCGCGTATCGTCACGTCCCCTGGAACCGTGCTCGTCACCGGGATCCGGCACGACCCGAAACTATCGGTTGTGCATGTTGTCGTGGTCGTCTCGTACTGCCCCTCCAATTGGAACGTGATATGGGCGCCCTCGAAGTCCACGAGCGACGGGTCCATGACGATCGGCAGTTGGGCGGAGTGGTAGAACAGCGCCGACAGCGACACGCTCGTGCCGGTCGGCACCGTGACCCTGACAGTGCTTCCTCCGGAGACGGAACTCACCATCAATGTTGCCCCGCAATGGATCCCCGTACCGACCAGGCCCGCGCAGGCCGAGTCGGGATTGAACACCAGTCCCACAGGGGAGTACGACAGTTCATGCCCGCCCGTGTACGCATGGACCACCGCTGAACCGGCCTGTGTCGCAGAAGCTGTGATGAAGCAGGTGCCGTCGGGTCCAGTGACACATGTGTTGTCTGATAGCGATACCCAGCTGTCGTCGGAGGAGAAGCTCACCTCGACCCCTTCGACTGGTTCTCCAGCCTGATCGTACGACGTTGCCGTGAGGGTGTCCTGCCACACGTCGCTGACCTGGGCGCTGCGTGTGACCGCCAGAGATGTGCCCTCCAGATAGGCCGGAAGGACCTGGACCGTCCACGGCGATCCGTTCGCCTCCACCCCGTCAGAGTACGCATGTATCGTCGCTTCACCTTGCCGGACGGCGGAGTACGACACGGAGCACAACCCCGTTTGAGGAGGAGTGAGACTGTCTCCGTAGAGGACGTCGCCCGTACCCGTGATGCACGTCGACTGGTTGAGAGTGACAGCGTCGCCGTCCACCGCGAAAGTGACAACGACATCATTCACAGGCGCGCCGGAGCTGTCTTTGGCCGAGACCACGGCCGTACCGAGGGCAGCCCCCACGATAGCCTCCGTCGGTAGTTGAAGGGTGTCGTACCAGTCCTCCACGGTGACAACCGGAGCCGGCGGGGGCGGGGTGGCCCACGTCACCTGGATCGGGTCACCGATCGGCGTCATCGGCACACCGGCGATCAGGACCGAACTCGGGCTGGCCATCTCAAGGTACGCGCTCACCGTTGTCGACCCGGGGTTTTGGCTCAGGAAAGGAATGCGAACTTGCCCGTTGCTGTCCGGCCATTGGCGAGAGCACGGGTTCCCGGCGCACATGCTCAGCACGTCCCCCTCGGGCCAGATGCGCACATCGCCGGTCGCTATCACCCACACGGGGACATCCCATGTGGGGTTGCCGTTGGCGTCGAGCACGGTCACCGTGGTCCAGTCGGTGTCACCCGGCTCGAGCTGGGTCTCGTCAACGGTGAATGTCGTCTTCGACAGGTCGGGGGTGGAATGGACATAGATCGGGCCCGGGGATTCGGCGTCGTGTCCGTCAATGGCCGCTGACAACCAGTACGTGCCCTGACGGTCGAGGATCGCCGTGACAGAGCAGGACCCGTCGACAGTCACACATGAGTCCTCACTGAGGACGACATGGTCGAGGTTCGCGCTGAAATCGACGCGGACCCCATCGCGGGCAACCCCGTTGAGGTCGTTCACCGTCACGGTCGCGGTCACCGGTTGACCAGCGGAAACACTGACCGTGCTCAAAGCCATGGTGGCCACCAGACACGAGGTGGGATCGCACGGCCCGGAAATGAACGCCATCTGCTGGGCGATATCATCGGCCCAGTAGCCATCCGGGTGGTCAGGGGTGACGAGGCGGGGAGTCACCTCGTACGTGCTGGGCTCGGTCGTGGTGAAAACGACAGTCCTTGTCCCATCCCCATTGTCCGTGAGGGTTGAGCTGTCGATCTGGCCGGAACCGGAGCCGGGCACGGTTGGCATGTACCATGCTTCGACGCTCACCCCGGTCATGGGGGTGGCGTCGGCGTTGAAGAACCACAAGGTGCCGATCCACGAATCGACCCCGTCCGCCATCACCGGGGAGCCAGCGCCCTTCGCGGGTTGCACAGTGAACGCCACGGTCGGCTGTCCAGTGGTGTTGACATAAACCGTTTCCTGAGCCGTGCCCCAGTTGTTGTAAGGGTACGAAGGACCGCCGTAGCTGTTGACAGTCACACTCTGGACCCCATCAAAGGTGGGGTCGGTCGTCACTGACCACTTTCCATCGATATCTGATTCCGTGTAATAATACAATGCCCCAATCCTGATATTGATCGATTGTCCTTGTTGCGGGTTGCCGTCGAGGTCTGTCACCGTGCCTGAGATCGTTGGAGTGTTGGTCGTCAGGAGAGGTCCGAGAGGATCCAGTGTGATGATCTGATTGGCGGGAGTGCCGGATTGCTGGATGGGAATCACCCCGATACTCCCTTGATGATCAGGGGAAACGGTGACCACGCACAGGGACCGGGTGGTCGAGTAGCGAGATATGTTGTCTGATAGCGTGACACTGATCGGTGTCGGGCCTGTTCCCGACATGGGGTCGATTCCGTCGATCCCCACATTCCCATAGAGCACAGCGTCCATACTGTTGTCGCACAGCGACGGGTCGGCGATGAACCAGTTGTCTGACTGCGCTGCGGGAGCCGTGACATCGATGGTGCCGGCATCCCAATCCGCCTGTACCGTCGGGTAGGCGCCAGCGGTGTACGACACCGGCAGACACGCCTGGTAAGCGTTGTTATAGTGATCGGATATCACCCGACAAGAGACAGATGAGGTTTCGTCATAAAGTCCTGTTGCGCTGGCGTACTTCTTATAGATCGCGACCTGGGGCCAGTACGAGATGAACGGGATCGTGACGCCCATGACCGTGGCCGAATCCTCGCTGAACCAGAACGGCTGGTCGGGGTCGGCACGGTAAGCGTTCGCCATGTTGCTCGAACAGCTCTCGTCGCATGAATTGTCCGAATTCTGCGCCTCCAGCTGGATCATGCCAGCCACATTGGCGGTTGTTGTGAAGACATCGGAGGGGGTGAGGTCCTCCCCCGTGTCCAGGCGTACGTTCAGGGCTTGATAGTTCGACGTTGTCGTTCCAAGCATCATCTGGAACTTGTGAGTCTGAAGGGACAGGACGTTGGAGAAGTTGGCGCCGACGATCCCGAACACAGTCGCGCCGCCGCCGGAATTCTCAGACCAAGCACATGTGATGGTGTGGGCGCCCGGACTGCTGGAATCCACCTTGATGCCATCATCATCGACATAAACAATGCCGCCCACATCATCCTGTATCGCACGGAAGCGGTCATTGATGCTTTGTTGTATGGCAGTGTCCTCCAGGCCTGAGACAGTCAAGCGCGTCACTTTCGTACAAGTGTTGTTCAGCCCCAGGACGTACTCCGTTGTGCTGGCGACATCGAGCGGGTTCCCCTGGTAGGTGTCGTTCAAGCTTGTCAGCGCGTTGGGATCGGCCGCCGGGGCCGGGGGAAGCTCGATGGACTCGTCGACCGGGACATACCCGGCTTCCATCGCCGTCTGCTGACCGTCGTGTGCGAGCATCGCGTTCGCCAGTTGGCGCGCGGGGCTGTCGGGCGCGTCGGCTTTGTTGATCACAATGTAGTACGCGGTGTTGAGCGGGTATTCGCCCGAACGGATGGTCTCGGGGGTGGGCTCGACGCCGTCGATCTTCATGAGCTTGATCTTGCTCAGTTGCGGGTTGGCCGCCAGATCCCCGTACATCTGGGTCACGAAATAATAGTACGAGTACCCGAGCGAACCGGAATTCCCGTTAAAACTACCGGCAATGGTGAGCACGAGCCCGACCATCGTCGGGATTTGGTATGTGGGCTGGTCCATCAGGGGGGTGTCGCCCATGACCAGGTCGATCATCCCTGTCTGGGACCCGGAGTTCTCCGGACGTTGGTACGCGGTGATCGGCTGATCGGGGCCGCCCACGTCCTTCCAGTTGGTGATCTGGCCGGAATAGATGGCCCGTACCTGGTCTTGGGTGAGCGAATCCACGGGGTTGTCCGCGTTGGTGAGAAACACGAAACCCTCACTCACAACGGGAATCACTTCCAACTCCATGCCAGCTGCGGCGGCTGCGTCCAGTTCGTCCTGGGACGGGCTCGTGACAAGGATCAGATCCGCGTCCCCATTGATGAGATTGAGGTACGCCTGGTGGGTCTGGTTGAAAACAACATCCGTACTCGCCACATCCTGGCCGGTGAACAACGACTGGAACGCGACGCCGAGCGGCTGGGTCACCGTCGACCCGTCCACACGGGGGTACGTGTCCGGTGTGAACAACGGGGCGCCGGGCGCCTCGACCGATGCATCAGTCGGTGTCGCAGCATCGTCCGGCGTCGTTGTCGCCCCGTCATCAGATGTGGCACTGCTCGTTGTCGCGGCATCCGACGTCCCGGCCGCGCCATCGTCCGACGAGGTGGCACCCGGCGTGGTCCCGTCATCCACGGTGGTTCCCGTGGTTGTCGTCCCGTCCGACGTGCCACTGTCCGTACTTGTGGTCCCGCCCGTCGTCGTACCATCCGTCGTTGTTGTGGTCGTCTCAGTCGCGTCACCTGTCCCATTCGTTGTGTCATCAGCGTACGCGCTTGACACCCCAGAGATCATCAGAACAAATGTCACAACAATTCCAAGGAGAACACGTCCACCCCGTTTTCTAGCGTCAACCATCATCGGTTCCCTTCCCAACGTTATTTGTCCTCACTTTATCACATTATAAATACGCCTCTGCGTGCGGGTCATTGGCGAGACTCGCCGGTGAGTCCAGTGTCGACGAGTTGGTCGAATTGGCTGACTCCATGATGTGCCGGCAACATCCCGTCGCCACGAAGGCAGCTCTGGGCGCG
>JGI24699J35502_11134225_pt1 | contig 74107 bp, 62 predicted proteins | sample TergutMp193P4_FD_35502 | JGI IMG/M metagenome (IMG submission 35502)
TCTCCGTGATCGGCAACATAAACCAAAGCGCTGACAGCGTTCAAACTATCCAATTTTTGTATGGTGGTCGCCAAGAAAAAATCGGTATAAAGGATGGAGTTATCATAAGTATTAATAAACATTTCTTTATTCTTGACCGAAATCATATTGTAATCGAACGAACCTTTCAGACTCGGTTTAAATAGTTCATAAGCATCGGGATACCTAAAGTTGTACCGAAAGTGACTGCCTAAAGTATGAAGAACAATCAGAACTTTTCGGTCCTCTTTTTTCAAAACTTCCGATAAGAAACCCCACAATTTTTCATCGAAATTATTATCGGCATCGAAATCAACGGTCATGAAAAATTCTTTGTCCGTGTCTTTCGATATCCGACGAATAAAACTGTTGCTTGCACTCTGATTGGCTATCCAATAGGTTTTAAAGCCGGCTTCCTTGAATGCGTCCACAAAAGATTTTTCGACAAATGCCCGATTGTAATCTCTTGCCGATGCGCGTGTTAAAATAATCGGCAGACTTGAAGCGGTAATATTGGCTTCGGAAAATAAATCGGAATAGGAAATCAAATTTTTGGTTTTCGACAGCAAAGGAGAGGTTTCGCGTTGGTAACCGTTGATTGAGAAACTGCTGTAGCGACCGGTTTCTCCGATAACAAATATATAGACTTCTCTATCGTCAATCGGGTTTTCCTTCCAGGCATAAAACCGAAAATTCCGTATTTTTTCCCTTCCCTTTTTTATATCTCTTTTGGTGGCATATACTTTATAGGAATTAATAATCAAATCGTAGGGATAGATTTTATTCCATTTCATCAGAAAATGTTCATTGGTTGATTTGAAAACTTCTTTTTTATTGATGTTGATGTTATATTCACCGTAAAAATAATAAGCATATCCCGTAATTAGAACAGCCAGAAAAGCGCCCAGAAAATACATCCGAATTTTTAAGGAAGGAAATAAAAACACATTATTGATCTTTTTCAACACAATGTAAAAATAGAAAAACCAAAAAATCAACAGAAAAAGAACCGGTAATTTGAGAGAAGTAAGCAATTCGCTTGCTTCATTCCGGTCGGTATCAAAGGCCGAAAGCAAAAAAGCGGTTGTAGCCGGCATTCGGTTCAAGTAAATGTGCGCAATTTCGAGCGGCGCCAACAAAACAAATATGCCATGGAAAAGAAAAAAATCTCGCATCTTTAAGAATAACGACGGTATCAAAAAAAGGAAAACGGAAATTACCAAATAAGCGATTATTTTAAAATAAGAAGCTGCAGCGATATCATTTCCGTAGCAAGCAAGAAAAATATTGGGAAGCAAAACAATAAAAGATAAAATCAAGATCCGGACTATTGATTTTTTATCTCGGAATAAAATATCTTTACTATATTTGCTCATTCATTTGAATGTATTTTTCGAATTGCGAAATTAAGCATATTTGCTCACTTAACGAATATTTTGTTGAATTATTTTAAAAATAAACAATGGCCGGGAAAAAATGGTATGTCGTATGGAAGGGATTAAAACCGGGTATTTACGAAACGTGGTCGGAATGTAAGCAGCAAATCGAGGGATTTGAAAATGCGCGTTATAAATCGTTTGAATCGCAAGCTCAAGCAGAAGAAGCCTATCGTTCCGATTCGCGAAATTATATCGGAAATAAAAAAACCGCCGGCAAGTATATCGGTTCTTCCGCCGTCGTTTTGCACAGTTTATCCGTTGATGCCGCTTGTTCGGGTAATCCGGGAAAAATGGAATACCGGGGAGTCCGAACCGAAACCGGAGAAGAAATTTTCCACCACGGTCCCATGGATGAAGCTACCAACAACATCGGCGAGTTTTTAGCGCTTGTTCACGGTTTAGCGATGTTAAAAAAACGAAACTCGGATATTCCGATTTATTCCGACAGCGTTAATGCAATCCGCTGGGTAAAAAATAAAAAATGCAAAACCTTGTTGAAGCCTTGCAAAGCAAACGAACCGGTTTTCAAGTTAATCAGCCGGGCGGAGACGTGGTTGAATGAAAACAGTTATTCCAACCCGATTCTTAAATGGGAAACCAAGGCTTGGGGTGAAATACCTGCCGATTTCGGCAGAAAATAATCGAAAGATTTCTCAAATGAACCCTTACTTTCTCAAAGAAAAAAGCTAATTTTGCAGGAGAAATTTCGGAACATGAATCCTGTAATAATAGATAAACTCAAGACATTGGCGGAAGCCGCAAAATTCGATGTTTCTTGTGCATCGAGCGGAACGACGCGCGATAATCCGGGAAAAAATCTCGGCTCTACTTCCGGTTGGGGCATTTGCCACAGTTTTACGGAAGACGGACGTTGCGTTTCGCTTCTGAAAATCATGTTGACCAACTATTGTATCTATGATTGCGCTTATTGTATGAATCGTCGGAGTAACGATATTCCGCGAAATACATTTTCCGTATCGGAATTGGTTGAATTAACCATTGAATTTTATCGCAGAAATTACATTGAAGGACTGTTTTTGAGTTCGGGCATTGTCCGCAACGCCGACTATACGATGGAACGCATGGTGAGAGTGGCCAAAGATTTGCGATTGGTACATCGCTACAACGGGTATATTCATTTGAAAAGTATTCCGGGTGCGAGTCGCGAACTGATTACGGAAGCCGGTTTGTATGCCGACCGATTGAGCTGTAACATCGAAATGCCTTCGGAAGAAAGTCTGCGGTTGGTCGCTCCCGAAAAAAACTACCAAAATGTTTATCGTCCGATGCATTACATCCAACAGGGATTTTTGCAAAGTGCGGAAGAAAAGAAGAAATACCGCCATGCACCGCGATTCGCTCCGGCCGGGCAAAGTACGCAAATGATCATCGGAGGCTCTCCCGACGATGACCGTAAAATTCTGACATTAGCAGATTCTCTTTACCAACGGCCGGCTATGAAGCGCGTGTATTATTCGGGTTATATTCATATAAACAAATATGATACTCGCTTGCCGGCGCTAACCGCTCCGCCGATGGTGCGTGAAAACCGACTTTATCAAGCCGATTGGTTGATGCGATTTTATCAATTCAAAGTTGATGAGATTGTTGATGAAACTCATCCGCAATTGGATTTGGATATTGACCCTAAATTGGCATGGGCTTTGCGACATCCCGAATTTTTTCCGGTGAATATCAACACGGCAGATTATGAGATGTTGTTGCGGGTGCCGGGATTAGGAGTAAAATCCGCTCAACTGATTGTCGCTTCTCGCAGGCACGGCCGTTTGACTTCCGAACATTTGAAAAAAATGGGCGTTGTGATGAAACGCGCCCGGTATTTTATCACTTGCAATGAGCTGATTGCTTATACGGTGCATGAAACCGGCGCCGAATATATTCGGAAAGCGTTGACTGCGCCGCAAAAAAAGAAAAAGCAGGATGATAAGCAGTTTATAATCCAATTTGAATAAAGCATTGTACTTCCTCTACGACCATACTTTCGACGGTTTGCTGACTTGTGTGTTTGAAGCGTTCAACCGCAAGGAATTTCCGGAAAACATTGTCGGAGAAAACAACCGACTCCCTCTATTTGTCGAATCGTTTCGGGTATTTACCGACGACTCTAAAGCCGATCGGGTATTAAAAGCGCTTCGGAAAAAAATCTCCCCGGCGGCGCTCGATATGCTTTTTCTTTCCTATCTATCCGAATTGGAAGGGATTGAAATTCGTATTTTTCATTATATTCAAAAAGCCTTGCTTGCCGAAAAAAGTATAGAAACCAATTTTGCCGATTCGGACGTATTGGAATTATCGAAAGTCTATAAGAAAGTCACGCGAGAAGAAGAACGAATCCGGCAATTTGTCCGATTTCAAAAAACGGCTGACGGATTGTTTTTTGCCGTGATGGATCCGAAATATAATGTATTACCGTTAACGGCGCGCTTTTTCAAAACCCGTTATGCCGATCAACAATGGGTAATCTATGATATGCGAAGGGATTATGGTCTTTATTATGATTTGAAAACAGTTGAAACCGTTCATTTCGACCAACTTCCCGTTGCATCGGCAACCGGCAGGATTGCTGCCGAAAAATCGGATGACTGTGAAACGATTTTTCAAGATTTATGGAAGAATTACCTGAAAGCCATCACAATTCGCGAACGCCTTAATTTAAAACTGCAACGACAACATATGCCGAAACGATTCTGGAAGTATTTAACGGAAAAACAGTAACCGGATTTCTTTTCTTCCGATTGCGATTTTCGGAATAATGTAATATCTTTGCATATAATTAAATTTCAATAGTATGGCGACTGTAGTAATTGATACAGATAATAAATTAAATATTAATCAATTAATTTCCTCCTTGTATATGTTTAAGGGAGTAAAAAGAGTTTCTTTAGAAGAAGATTTAAGTTATCCGAAATTAGATAAATCCATATCGGAAGCTAAATCCGGAAAAACCGTCCGTTGTAAAAATGTATCCGATTTGATGAAAAATTTAAATTCCTAAATGTACGAATTAGAATATACTAATATTTTCAAAAAGAATTATAAACTCATTCGAAAAAGAGGATACAAAGTTGAACTTTTGGCTGAACTTTTTGAGCAATTGATGAAACATGGAAATGTAAATCCTATTTACAAGCCTCATAAAATGCTTGGTAAATATGTCGAATATTGGGAATGTCATATTCAGTCGGATTGGTTGCTGATTTGGGAAATTAATGAGCGAAGGCAATGTGTTATCCTGCATTATACAGGTACTCACAGTGATTTATTTTAATATTTTCTGTTAATTAAATGAAATATCAAATTTTAAAAACCGGTTTTTTTCTTGCCGACGGAGGCGCTATGTTCGGCGCTATCCCGAAAAGAGCATGGAGTCGGAAATATCCGTCCGACGAACAAAATCGGTGTTGCCTCGCCATGAATTGCCTGCTGGTTTGGAATGAAGAAAAAATTATTTTATTAGATACAGGGGTGGGTGATAAGGAATTAGGCAAATTATCCTATTACGGATTCAAAGACAGAAAGGATCTGCGCGAATTAATCCGGGAACAAGGATTTAATCCCGAACAAGTTACGGATATTGTACTTTCTCATTTACATTTCGACCATTGCGGCGGATGCACCTATCGCGACAGTGAAGGAAATCTCCGGATTACTTTCCCGAATGCCCGACATTGGGTCGGTGAAAAGCAATGGCAAAATTATTTACATCCCAACGCATTGGAAAAAGACGCTTTCCGTCCGGAAGATCTGTTGCCGGTTTTTGACGCCGGCTTGGTTCACCGTATTGATTCGGATTTTGAATTGTATGAAAATTTTTACTTGAAATTGTTTGACGGACATACTTCGGGTCAAATTGTTTCGTTTATAAAACAGGAAGACGGGGCGGGCTTGTTGTTTCCGGGCGATGTGATTCCGACCAAAGCGCATCTTTCCGATGAATGGATTTCTGCTTATGATGTAGAACCCTTGAAGTCGCTTGCGGCTAAAATAACGCTCAAAGACCGGATAAAACAAAAAAACATAACAACATTTTTTTATCACGATTCTTATAATTTATCATCATGAAACATTCTGCACAATTATTTGTATTCTTATTTATTGCATTTCCGATTTTTATGTCTTGTATGTCTTGCAATTTTTCCGGCGGTACGCCGGTTTACGGAAATCATCAATTGGTTAATCAACGGATTAATATTGATGATTACGAAAAAATAATTCTAAACGTTCCGGCGGAAGTATTTTATCAACAGTTTTCTGATTCTGCGCCTTATTTACAAATTCATACCGATGAAAATATTTTTGACGCCTTGAATGTGAGAGTAGAGAATAATCAATTAATTATTGATGCGAAGAAAGGTTATTCTCTTAAACCGAGCCTGTTTACTATTTATACCTGTTCGCATAATCTTAATCAAGTAGCGGTTACGGGCCCGGGTAATATCTGTTTGAAAGGCGAAGTGAATGCCGAAGATTTCAAATTAGAGATTGCCGGTACCGGAAATCTTCGAACCGACAGTTTGCTTTGCGATAAAATAACGGCGAGCATTACCGGTACGGGAAGCGCGGAATTAACCGGAGCAAGCAACTATGCTTCGTTCACAGTTACCGGTACGGGAGATATTCGCGCTTTTAACTATTTTGTTCAGGAATTGAAATGCGAAATTGTCGGTACCGGAAATATAGAAGCCTGGGTTGCGGGTAAATTGAATGCGAATATTGTCGGAACCGGCGATCTTTCTTATCGGGGAAATCCGCCGTCGGTTAATAAAAATATCGTCGGTACGGGGAAAATGAAATCGGTTGATTAACCGGTAAAAAACGTCTTTATCACAGGGATTGTAATCAGTCGTTTAAAATTTTCAAACGACCATGCAACGTTTTGACTGTTTTTTTCATCTATTATTTATGTACAGACAAATCATTAAATACCGGATTGTATGAAAAAACGAAAAACAGGAATGTGGTGCGTATGGATTTTATTTCCACTGCTCTTGCAAGCTCAATCGCATACCGCAACCTCATTCGAGGATAATAATAAAACTAAAACAAATATGGAGAAGAAAGTAAAGAATGCCGTAACCGATGATCTTCGGGACATTTATTTTGCCGGAGGATGTTTCTGGGGTGTTGAGGAGTATTTTTCGAGAATTAGCGGCGTGCAGGCCGTGACTGTAGGATATGCCAATGGTACGAGTAAGAACCCTACCTATGAAGAGGTTTGTTCCGGAAAAACAGGTCATGCCGAAACCGTACATATTCAATACGACCCGAAAATGATCAGCCTAAAAACCCTTGCAGAACAGTTTTTTAAAATAATTAATCCGACAAGCGTTAATCGGCAGGGTAATGATATCGGGAGTCAATATCGTACCGGTATGTACTATGTGACCGATGAAGATAAAACGGTTCTTTCATCCGTCATGATTAATGAGCAGAAAAAATACGGTAAGCCGCTGGCTGTGGAATTAATGCCGCTGAAAAACTATTCCCTTGCCGAAACGTACCATCAAGATTATTTGAAAAAAAATCCCGGCGGTTATTGCCACATAGACTTCTGTAGTCTTAAGGATATTCAGACCAACGGTTTGATAGACCCAAGCAAGTATTCAAAGCCTTCCGATGCGGAGTTGAAAAAAACGCTCACGCCCGAAGAATACAATGTCACTCAAAAAGCAGAAACCGAAAGAGCTTTTTCCGGAAAATATTGGAATTACAAAGAAGCGGGAATTTATGTTGATGCTGTAACCGGTGAACCCTTATTTTCCTCTGCCGACAAATTCGATTCCGGCTGCGGCTGGCCGAGTTTTACGAAACCCATTGATCCGGCTGTAATTATCGAAAATGAGGATGACAGCTATGGAATGGAGCGAATTGAGGTGAGGAGCCGCGTCGGCGATTCCCATTTGGGCCATGTGTTTGATGACGGCCCGAAAGACAAAGGCGGATTGCGTTACTGCATTAACAGCGCCGCTATTCGCTTTATCCCGTATGAAGAAATGGATAAACAGAAATACGGAGAATTAAAATTTCTTGTCAAATAAACGCCATGAAGGGTTTCGAATGACCTTTAGAAAGCAAATTATATTCGCATGAAAAAACGAGAAATAGGAATTTGGTGCGGACTGGTTTTATTTCCGCTGCTCTTGCAAGCTCAAGAGGAAACAAAATGCAGCGATAGAATAGGATTTGAATTCGGAGGCGCCGGTTTCTTTGGCAAGACCCTAATGCCGGACCGGGTTCGCGCGAGTAAATCCGCATCCGAAGGCGATAATTTTTTCTTCGGCCTTCCGATTCCAAATCCGAATCAAATAGTGGACAATATGTACGCAGGTATAAAATACGAAACGTTTCTTAGGAACGACCGATTCGGATTAACGGCGGGACTTCGATTTTCTCAATCATCATCGGAAATAAGAACGGATTGGTTTCAAGATTATTATATATGGCTATTCCGTCAAAACGAGACAACTACCGATTATCTGTCCATACGAAAAATAAGACAAAAAAGTTATTATCTGGGTATTCCGCTGGAATTTCGATTTTTGTTGAAGAAAAGAACATCTTCGTTTTTTAATCCGTATGTCAAATTGGGAGCAGCGATTAATTATCGTGTGTCAACGACCAATTCCGTAACATTTTTTGATTCCGCAATGACTCAATATGCCGGAGCGGTTAGCGAACAAATCGAAAAACCGGATGCATTCTATGCTTGGGTATATCCGGCGTTTGGTCTCAAATTTGGCAAGATAAAAAATATTTGGTTCAATGTGGAGGCTCATTTTCCCGGATTTATTATCAAAAACAAAGCGCTCCCGTTTATTCGCACGGATGTCGGAATAGGATCGCAAATCTCGATACAAATCCCTTTAGTAAAATCACATCTAATAAAATAATCAGCTGGTATGAAACGATACGGTTTAATAATAATTGCCTTGCTGTCGCTGTATGCTTGTTCTTCTTATGATGATTTAATGGACAAAATGATATTTATTCCGGATAATAAAGACAGCAATCTGCCGGCTTATACCGAGTGGGGATACAATTCTTTCGGCGCTAAGTACGAACAATCGTATTTTGTGGTCGCAAACAATATTGTACCTTGCAGTATCGTCTATCAAGACGGGATTTTAAATTTTTCCTTGAACGGTCGTGTAGGAATCGAGTACTCTTCACTTTCTAATGACGGAAAGATGACATTGACTTTTTCTTTCCCCACCGCTCCAATGAATGAATATAAGGACTTGATGGCTTTACATCAAAAGGAAATTGATTTAACCGATACATCTTGCAAAGTGAAAATGACGAAAGATTTTAACACGGAAATTTTAACAATAGTATCCGGTCATCTGACTTTCAAGCGGGCGCAATTATTGCGACTCGATGATAAAGAAAATCGGGTTATTCTTTCGGGTACTTTTGATGTGCAATTTTTACGAGATGATCAGCCGGAGGTGTTATCCGACGGGCGATTCGACTTGGGAATAAACGATTTATATTTCTCTTCTTATTCCGATTCGGATAATTGATTCCAAATGTCGGATTCCGCTAAGGCTTTCATAGACGGAAACAACGAGTGAGCGCCGGCTTTCAATAAAATTTCATCCGGCAAAGGGCCGGTGTTTACGGCGATTGTATAGATTTCCGCAGCTACCGCCGATTCGATTCCCAAGGGAGCATTTTCAATTACGACGGCTTCTTGAGGAGCAAGATTTGCTTTTTTCAATCCCATAAGATACGGCTCCGGGTGCGGTTTCCCGTATCGAACATCGTAAGCGGTAACGATTAAGTCTTTATCAAAGAAACCGGGAAAATGAGTATCCAAATTTTCGAATAAAGTATATTGGCCCGATCCGGTAACGACTATTCGCAATAAACCGAGTTGTTTGACTTTTTCCAACACTTCCATAGCGCCGGGCATCGGTTGGGCAACCGCGTTTAATTCAACAAATCGTCGGGACTTTTGATTATAGATAATTTCTTTTTCTTCCGGCGTAGCGTCCCGTCCCCGATTTCGGTTAAAGAGAACATCAATAGTAGCGGGGCCGGTGCGACCTTCCATTAAATAAAAATCTTCCGGTTCCGATTTAAGTCCCCACGCAGATGCAGTTTCGCTCCATGCTTGCACATGATTTGACATAGAGTCGTACAAGACTCCATCCATATCAAATAATACGGCTTTAATCATGAATTTTTCAATTCATAATTTATAATTCATAATTCTTCAACATCCCGGTTTTTTCAACAGGGCAAACATATTCTTTTTATAAGCTTCTACTCCGGGTTGGTCAAACGGGTTGACTCCCAGTAAGTATCCGCTGATTCCGCAGGCTCTTTCGAAGAAATAAAGCAATTGTCCGAGGTAGTATTCGTTTAATTCGGGAATTTCGATTCGAATGTTGGGAACGCCTCCGGCAACATGCGCTTGTTGGGTTCCTAATTCGGCCATTTTATTAATGTAATCCACCCGCTTTCCCGCTAAATAATTCAGTCCGTCCAAATCATCTTTGTCTTCCGGAACTTCGACGGTATAACGGCATCGGGCGACCGACAGAACGGTTTCAAAGATACTGCGCTCTCCTTCTTGAATCCATTGTCCCATCGAATGCAAATCGGTAGTGAAATCAACGGCGGCAGTAAAGATTCCTTTATTTTCTTTTCCTTCGCTTTCTCCGTACAGTTGCTTCCACCATTCGGCTACGTAATGCAGTTTAGGATTGAAGTTGGCCAAAATTTCCGTTTTCTTCCCATGTTTGTATAATTCATTTCGGACAACGGCGTAAATAGCGGCCGGATTCTTTGCAAACGGGATGTTTTTCCCGGTTGCTTTTTCCATTTCCACGGCTCCGGATACCAATTGTCGAATGTTAATGCCTGCAACGGCAATCGGTAATAAACCGACCGGGGTTAATACCGAGAAACGTCCTCCCACGTCGTCGGGAATAACAAATGTTTTGTATCCTTCTTTGGTTGCCAATGTTCGCAAAGCGCCGCGCGCTTTGTCGGTTACGGCAATAATGCGTTTTCGGGCGTTATCAATTCCGATCGTATTTTCCAATTGTTTTTTCAACAGACGGAAAGCCAACGCCGGTTCGGTGGTGGTTCCGGATTTGGAGATATTAATGATTCCAAACGATTTTCCTTTTAAAAATTCGGATAATTCATGCAAATAATCTTCTCCGATTTGATGTCCGGCATAAACAATCAGCGGCTTTTTATTACTCAGATTGTCGAAAGAACCGGAAATGGCGTCAATCACCGCTTTAGCGCCCAAATAACTTCCTCCGATACCGATGATTACCACTGCTTCGCATTGAGCGCGTAAATCGTCGGCCGTTTTTTGAATTTCATTCAGCATGGCTTCCGTAACGGAAGAAGGCAAATGCAGCCAGCCCAAGAAATCATTCCCTTTGCCGGTGCCGTTTTCCAATTCGATATTGACGGATTCCGCCGCCTTTGCCCGGTCGAAAATTTGTTTTTCCGGAATAAAACCGAAAACCTTGTTAATGTCTAATGTAATCATAATTACCTTATTTAAATGTGTCTGTCAGTTTCCGTATGGCCGGAATCGCTGATTTTTTTTCATATAAGATGGAATAAACCGTATCCAATATCGGCATTTCCACATTGTATTCGCTATTGATTTCTTTGATACACTTGGTTCCGAAATACCCTTCGGCAATCATTTCCATTTCCAATTGAGCGGTTTTTACCGAGTATCCTTTCCCTATCATTGTTCCGAAAATCCGGTTCCGACTGAATCGCGAATAAGCGGTAACCAATAAATCGCCTAAATAAGTAGAATCGCAAATATTACGGGATAAAGGGTTTACGGTGTTGATAAATCGTTCCATTTCAATAACGGCATTGGAAAGAAAGATGGCTTGAAAATTATCGCCGTATTTTAAGCCGTGACAAATTCCGGAAACGATGGCATATACGTTTTTCAATACGGAAGCATATTCCACGCCCGTAACGTCGAATGAAGTGGCGGTCTTTATAAAATGAGTGCTGAACAATTCGGCAATTAGAGCGGAACACGCCGGAGTCGCACACGCAATGTTTAAATAAGAAAGTCGTTCCAAAGCAACTTCTTCGGCATGACAAGGCCCGGCTAATACCGCCATATTCTCTTTTGAAACTTCGTAAAAAGAAGAAAAATAATCGGAAACCAGCATGTTTTCGTCCGGAACGATTCCTTTGATAGCCGATAAAATGATTTTATTTTTTACCGGTACGTTCAGTTTCTGCAAATGCTGTTTGAGAAAGGGCGACGGTATGGCAAATATCAAAATATCGCTGTTCAAAACAATTTCATTGATATTATCGTAAAATGAGATATGATCCAAATTGAAATTAACCCCGGTCAGATAATACGGATTGTGTCCGAAATTTTTAAATTCTTCTATTTGGTCGGGACGACGCATATACCAATTGAAATCGGTTTGCGTCATCGAAATGATTTTAGCAATGGCGGTAGCCCAACTTCCGCCACCCATAATTCCTACTTTATAGGGTAATTGCATAATTAATCGCTTTAAGTTGATTCTTCTTTTTGATGCGATTTCTCGGGACGCATCTGAGGAAACAATAAAACTTCCTGAATGGATGTTTGTCCGGTTAACAACATGACTAATCGGTCCATTCCTATTCCCATACCGGAAGTTGGAGGCATTCCGTATTCCAAAGCGCGCAGAAAATCTTGGTCAATAAACATCGCTTCGTCATCCCCTTTTTCGGAGAGTTTCAATTGTTCTTCAAACCGTTCCCTTTGATCAATCGGATCGTTTAATTCGGAATAAGCGTTTGCCAATTCTTTTCCGTTAATCATTAATTCAAAACGTTCGGTAAGTTCGGGATTGATTCTGTGCCGTTTACATAGCGGGGACATTTCTTTGGGATAATCGGTGATAAAAGTAGGTTGAATGTAGCCGGATTCGCATTTTTCTCCGAATATTTCGTCAATCAGCTTTCCTTTTCCCATACTTTTATCTTGCTCGATGCCTAATTTTTTGCATACGGCGCGAAGCGCTTCTTCGTCCATTCCGGTAATATCAATGCCTGTATTCTCTCTAATTGCATCAATCATCGTGACTCTTCGATAGGGAGCTTTCAAATGAAGGATTCGGTCGCCGACCGTTATATCGGTAGTCCCCAAAACATCGAGACAAACTTTTTCGATCAGCCGCTCGGTAAAATTCATCATCCAATTGTAATCTTTATAAGCCACATAGATTTCCATTACCGTAAATTCGGGATTATGCACGCGGTCCATTCCTTCGTTCCGGAAATTACGTGAAAACTCGTAAACGCCTTCAAATCCGCCGACAATTAATCGCTTCAAGTATAATTCATTTGCAATTCGTAAGTACAACGGAATATCCAAAGCGTTATGATGAGTAATGAACGGCCGGGCATTCGCTCCGCCCGGAATATTTTGCAAAACCGGAGTATCTACTTCGATATAACCGCATTCATTAAAAAAAGAACGCATGGAGTTAAAGATTTGCGTTCTTTTGATAAAAATCGCTTTTGTTCCTTCATTGACTACTAAATCCACATAACGTTGACGGTAGCGCATTTCCGGATCTTCAAAAGCATCGTAAGCGACGCCGTCTTTGTATTTAACGATCGGGAGCGGACGCAACGATTTGGCTAATACGGTCATTTCTTCCGCATGGACGGATACGGTTCCCATCTGCGTGCGAAAAACGAATCCTTTTATCCCGATAAAATCGCCGATGTCCAATGCCTTTTTGAATACCACATTGTACAAATCTTTGTCTTCTCCCGGGCAAAGGTCGTCTCTGGTAATGTATATTTGAATCCTTCCGGCGGAATCTTGCAATTCGACAAAAGACGCCTTGCCCATAATCCGGCGACTCATAATTCGACCTGCAATTTGAACGGTTCGCCGAGGAGCTTCATCTTTGAAATTTTCTTTAATTTCCGAGGAATATGCGGTTACCTCATATTCTGCGGCAGGATACGGTTCAATATTCCTGCTTCGCAGTTCTTCCAAACTTTGACGACGAAATACTTCTTGTTCACTTAATTCATGCATGCTCATCAGCGTTATTTTTGGCAACAAGATACAAAGGTACAAAAAAAATCGTTTTCCGTACCAAGTTGTATTACAAATTTTCGCTATCCGTTTCTTTTACTTCTTCCGAAGCCAGTGCATTACTTGCAATTATCTCTTCGTAAATACCGGCGGGAAGGAAAAAACGGACATCTTTTCCGCGTCGGATGGCTTTGCGAATGGCAGTGGAAGATACATCTATTTTGGGAGCGCCTTTAACCATATGCACGTTGGGGTGATTGAAAATAATTTTTCCCGTCCCTAATCGGGGATATATCCATGTTTTGAAATTCTTCAATATGGTTTGATAATCTTTCCAGCGATGAATCGTTTCCCAATTATCCGAACCGATAATTAATTCGAAAATGTGATCCGGAAACATAATCCGCAATCGTTGAAGCGTGTTGATCGTATAAGTAGGAGGGGACATTTCCCATTCGATGGTGCAAGTTTTGAATTTGGGATAATCGCCGATGGCTTTTTCCAACCAAGCCAATCGAAGATCTTGATCCATGAGATCGGATTTCTTTTTTAAAGGATTTTGCGGTGTGATTAAGAACCAAATTTCATCAAATTCGCCATATTCGACAATATAATTAGCAAGGGCCAAATGTCCGATATGGACTGGGTTAAAAGAACCCGGAAAAATACCTATTTTCATGAGTGTGTTAAAAATTTATTAATTATATTTAATATTTCGTTTTCTGCATCTTCCAATCGTTCATTGATAACAATCGCATCGCATTTCGAAGCGAGGCTTAATTCGTAAGCAGCCTTTGAAATTCGGTCTGCAATTATTTCCGGGGAGTCGGTTCCCCTCTTTTCTAATCTTGTTTGCAATTCTTCGATTGAAGGAGGCCGGATAAAAATCAGTAAAGCTTTTTTTCCGTACAATTTTTTTAAATTCAATCCGCCGGTTACATCAACGTCTAAAATGATGTTTTTTCCTTCGGTCAGTTTGTTTTCCACTTCACTTTTTAACGTGCCGTAGAACCGGTCGGGATAGACTTCTTCGTATTCAATAAAACAATCTTTATTTATTTTTTCTTTGAATTCGTCGGGACTGAGGAAAAAATATTCCACTCCGTTTTTTTCGTTTCCGCGGGGCGGACGACTGGTGGCGGAAATCGAAAACTCCAGCGGCAAGTTTTTGTCAAAAATATGATTAATAATTGTTGACTTTCCCGAGCCGGATGGAGCGGAAAGAATAATCAGTTTTCCTTTCACATTATAAAACATTTAATATTTGTTCCTTTACCTGCTCCAATTCGTCTTTCATTTGTACGACGATTTTTTGCATGCCAGCATGATTGGATTTAGATCCCAAGGTGTTAATTTCCCTGCCGATCTCTTGCACTATAAATCCTAATTTTCTGCCTTGGCTCTTTTCGGTGGTCATTGTTTCGGAAAAATAACTCAAGTGATTACTTAAACGCGCTTTTTCTTCGCTGATATCCAACCGATCTACATAATAAACCATTTCTTGTTCGAAACGGTTTTCGTCATAAGGAATTTCCATTTTATGGAATGATTCCCGGATTCGGACTCTGATCTTTTCGATTCGCTCCGATTCATATTTTTCTATTTCTTTGGATAATATGCTGATATTCTGTATTTTTTCAATAAATACTTTTTCGAGCATTTCTCCCTCTTGAATGCGAAATCGGATAAAAGTTTTCGATGCTTCATCAATGGCTTGACAAATCATCCGCCATTCTTCTTCATCCGATTCAATCGCTTCGGTCTTAATGGTTTCCGGTAAGCGCAAGAGTACGGAAAACCAATCGTCGGGCTCTTTTATTTCAAGCGTCCGAGCGATTTCTTTGATTTCATTGTAATAACTTTCTACAATGCAACGGTTGATTTTATTTGCCGGAGATTTGTCGGAAGAATCAATAACAATCGTAAAATCTACTTTTCCTCTTTCGATTATCTGAAGGAGTTTATTTCGAATTTCAACTTCTTTGTCTTTGTAAACAGAAGGAATTCGTAGATTTATGTCAAATTGCTTACTGTTGAGAGATTTAATCTCAACCGTAATTTTTTTGTTGTGAAATTCCGCTTCCGCACGGCCGTATCCGGTCATTGATAAAATCATTTTACTCTGAATTTTTTGCAAAATTAGCGTATTATCTTTTAAAAAAGTAACTTTGCGAACTAAAAATTGTTTTTTTTTTACAAATGGCGTGTATATTATTGATAGAATCATCTGCTTATGCCTGTTCTGCGGCAGTTTCGGTTAACGGGAAATCGGTATGGGAAAAGGAAAGTGCGGAGTTATCTTCTCATTCGACCGTTTTGGGACCTTACGCAGCCGAAGCTCTCCGGTTTATTCAAGCGAATCATCTGCGGTTGGATGCCGTCGCGGTGAGTGAGGGTCCCGGTTCTTATACCGGTTTGCGTATCGGCGTATCATTAGCCAAAGGGCTTTGTTTCGGTTTGGACATTCCTTTGATCGCCGTACCGACATTAAAAATAATGGCCGCTCGTTTTGTGCCATCTTTTTCTTATCTTTGTCCGATGATTGATGCGCGTCGGATGGAGGTTTATTCGGCGCTTTACGATGGAAATTTGAATGAAATCGAACCGATTCGCGCAATGATTATTGATGAAAATTCATATCGGGATTTGTTATGTCAAAAAGAAATTATTTTTTTCGGTACCGGAGCGGATAAATGTAAAACCGTTATTCGTTCATCCAACGCTGTTTTTGTGACCGGTATTTATCCTGCGGCTTCAGACATGACAGAGGAAGCCGAAAAGGCGTTTAGCGGAAAAATATTTGCGGATGTCGTTTATTTTGAGCCTTTTTATTTAAAAGAATTTCAAGCGACTACTCCTAAAAATAAAATAATTTCGGGCATTAATAAAACTCGGATATAGCCTAAATTTTCATAATATGTTACAGAAATGTTGTTTTGATATGATTATCTCTGAAATAGTTATTTTTCAAATTTTTGTAAGTTTTATGTGACAAGGTATTTCGCATTTGACCGTTCTTTATTTTTGTTCTGCGGAGATATTTTTCGATGTAAATATTTTTGTTTGTCACCTTTTGTTTTCTTTTAATAAAGTAGCATAAATTGTAATATGTTTTTATTTTTTAATTCAAATATTGAAAAAAAAAAGAAAATTTATACGATCAAGAATCATTGTTAAATTGTACTTTTGTTGCGTCTTAAAAGACACTCTGTATTTTATTTTTTTTTATAAAGCGATAGTAGATTTATTTTTTTTATTTATGGATAATTTAAGAAGTACAATTGCAACAAAAATTTTAAGCAACATTCCTCCGCGTGTTAAACCAATTGATTATTTAATGGAAGCTTTAAATATCAGTCGAGAATCGGTATATCGAAGAATCAGAGGCGATATTTCATTTACTCTTGAGGAAATTGCCAAATTATCGGTTGAGTTAGGGTTTTCAATTGATGAACTGATTATAAAAGATATGCATTCCCGCGTCTTTTTTGATTTACACATTTCCGGCACGCAAGATCCTTCGGAGACTTTTATGATTATATTTCAACAATATTTTCAAAATACTTTTGATATGTCTTATGCGAAAGAAATTGAATCAACAATGATTTTGAATCATATTCCTCCCGCGTATGTGATTTTTTTCAATCACTTGTTTAAATTCACGTATTATCGCTGGATGCATCAAAATCAAGAATCATCGCTCAAGTATTGCTATTCCGATGTTACTTTGCCGGATAAACTGGTCTATTTGCAGCAAAAAGCAATGGAAAATATGAAGAAAATTCGAAACAATACCTTCATTTTCGATCCGAATATTTTTCTGAATCTGATTCGGGAAATCCAGTATTATTACAAACGCAGGCTGATTACCGATTCTGAATTTTTTGTGCTCAAAGAAGAATTATTGGCGTTGATAGACATGGTGGAAAGTATTGCTCAAACCGGTTTTCACGGTTCCGAAGCAAGATTCAATTTGTATCTTTCGGCGTTGAATATTGAATCAAGCAGTCAGTATATTCGGTGCGACGATCAAGTAAAATCTCAATTCTTTGTAAATTCATTGGAACCGGTAACCATTACGAATCCGAGTTTATGTGCGATTCATAAAAAATGGCTCGATTCCATACGTAAGTATGCTACTCTTATTACGCAATCGAATGAAATTTTACAGGTAAGGTATTTCAGTAAACAACGATCTCACATTGAAGAAATTTCGGAATTGTCACCCTTCATTACCTTATAAGGAATACCGCTCGAAAAACGAAAGATAAAAAAGGCTGTATCAAAAGTTGTTTTGACGATAGGTCATTGCGGGTCGCGTGTGGGGCGACAAACTTTTGATGCAGTTTTTTTTATCTTGTTTCCGCTTTAGAAATAAATGATTTCTTTTTCAGAAATAAATAATTTCTTTCGTAAGATTGCTCAAATATTCGATTTGCTTATTAATAAATTCGGCTTGAAGAATTTCGTTAGACAAGGTAACCAATACGGAATATTTCTTTATGGATTCGATCCATCTTTTCTGCATGTTGCAAATTTCCTGATTGACAATACAGATTGAATTGACCGGATGCATCCAATACAATGAAGCGATGTTTCCGTCGAAAGTAGCGACATTGGTATTCGTTTCTATATCCAATAGCGAAAGGTAATAATTCGCTGAGGCGCCCGTATCATTACAACCGGTTTGCATGATGGTCTCGATGTTTTTGAGTACGTTACTCAATTCCTCTCTCAAAGCAACGATTTCATCGTCTGAAATCAGTTTCCGGTTATAATAATATTGAATTTCCCGAACTATATTTTGAAAAATATCCCGATCAATAATGTAATGCACATTGTAGAGATTCGGCTTTATGAGTTTGAATTGCTGTCGAATGGCATTGATTTCATGTGGAATATGCGTTTCGGAAAAAGAATCGTTAATAGAAATGTTGTAGGTTTGATTTTTCCAATTGTAGAAATACAATTTGAAAAGGGTGTCGTAGCTGATTATTGTAGCAAGACTGAGGCGATTAAGAACCACATACACTTCTTTTGATTGTGCAGCGCTTATTAAGTCGGTATATTTGTAATACTCTTGAAGCATAGCCAAAAAGCTTTCTTCATGACTTGAAGAACTGTTCACCTGCAAATCTAAAAATATGCGTTCTTCTTTGTTTTTTCCGATAATTTCGTCCACGGAAAAATCCAGTTCCAGCGCTAATTTTGTGATTTCTTCAAAAGTGAAAGGAATTTCACTTCTCATTCTGCGATAAGCGGATTCTTTACCGATATTCAACAGTTCCGTTAGAAACTCGATAGGCTTAATGTTATCCGGGATACTTTCTAAAATTTTGGCCGAAAGTAGGTCATTTTGTTTTCCTCTCATGATCATTCGCGTATAAAAAGTTCATTACTAAATTTCTTGCAAAGTTACGAAGATATTTATTTATTTACAAAAAAATAATAAGGAAAAAATGTGCTTTTTTACTGTAAATATACTTATTTTTGAAAATATTTATATAAATTTAATTTGTTTTTAATTTTTTTCGCTTTTTAATACAAATCGAATCATCTTGGCGTGATATTTTTCCAACCGAATCGGATAAGCGGAGTTTCGATTTACCTTTTCATTCAAGACGGTTCCGGTCAAAAGTTCTTTTGCCGACCGAATGCATGTTTCATCTATTTCGAAATAAGAAAAAGCCTGCTCCGGAAGAAAAACGCGAATATCAACCGGCCGGTCATCAAAATTTACGGCAATAAGCAGCAATTCGTTTCCGGCGTATCGCATGAAGGCATATTGTTTATCCGGATTGAAATCGGCGGAAGGCGGATTTACATACATTAAATCGAAAAATTTTCCTTCACGAACGGCGAGGGATGTATTGCACAAAGCGAGTATTCGGATGTAGAGGTTCCGCAAGCGTTTTTGATCGGAAGTTAGAGCTTCCGAGTTGATTTTTCCGTGATTATACCAATTTCGCAAGGATTCGACGCTCCAATAATCAAAAATGGTGGTACGACCGTCCAATCCGCTGAATCCTTCGGCATCCATCCCTTTTTCACCCGATTCCTGACCGGCATAAATCATGAACGGATTTTGGTACATCGTAGCGGAAACAACCAAAGCCGGAATCGCTTTCCATGCGTCGCCGGCAAAAAAGTCGGAAGCAATCCGCTGTTCATCGTGGTTTTCAAGAAAATTCAGCATTTGCGCGTGAATGTCGTCAACCGTTTGCCAACAATAAGTAATCGCTCGTGCCGATTGGTTTCCGCAGGTAATTGCCCGCAAAGTATCGTACAATCCCACTTTGTTGTAAAGATAATCGAATTTACCTTTTCGGAGGTAATCGCGATACCGGTTCGGGTCATAGACTTCCGCAATAAACAGGATATTCGGAAATTCTTGTTTCAATTGAGGGATAAGCCATTCCCAAAATTCCACCGGAACCATTTCCGCCATATCGCATCGGAAACCGTCTATGTGTTTGGAAGCCCAAAACCGTAAAATATCGAACATTTGAAACCAAGTTTTAGGAACCGGATCAAAGAAATGATTCCCGTTCGAGTAATCAACGCCATAATTCAGTTTGACGGTTTCGTACCAATCGTTCCGGCAAGGGTGGGGGGAGAAGCAATCGTTTCCGGTAGCCTTCGCCGGAAATTCGGAATACGTATTTCCTTGAATCGTCAATTCAAATTCCGGAGAAAACGCTTGTTCCGGAAAGTAGTAAAAGTTATTGTTTCGATCGAAAGGTACCGTGCGATTATCATTTTCTCCCAAATCAACAACCCCTTCGGGTTTGACGTCGGAATGGTATTGGCGGGCTACATGATTCGGAACAAAATCCATAATCATTTTCAATCCGGCTTCGTGCGTTCTTTCGACCAGCGCTTCCAATTCCTTCATGCGATTCGGTACGTTTTCGGCTAAATCCGGATCAATGTCGTAATAATCTTTAATGGCGTAGGGAGAGCCGGCCTTTCCTTTCACAATGGCTGGATGATCGTTCCGGATGCCGTATTTCGAATAATCCGTTTGAGTGGCGTGTTCCAATAAACCGGTGTACCAAATATGAGTAAATCCCATTTTTTTGATTGCTTGCAGTACATCGGTCGAAAAAGCGGACAACTTTCCGACGCCGTTTTCTTCTATGCTTCCGTTAATTGCGTTTAACGATTTCGTGTTACCGAATAATCTCGGAAGTATTTGATATATAATTATTTTTTCTTTTTTCATCTTTGAAAATCCGGTTAGGGCATTAATGTTTTTTGGGAACCGTCATCGGTAGCGCATAGTACGGATAAAATTCCTTTATCAATTGATTCCAGTATCGCTTGTCGGGAGGCGTCGTAACCGATTTTGAAAATCTTTTCCGAATTGACCAAATCAAACGTTTTGAAATAAACCAGATCGTTGATTTCTACCAATACATCGCACAATGTTCTATCTAACAGCGTATTGGTTCTCGACATGTAATGATAAGAACGTTCGGCGATGTGCATAATGGTCTTGCTGTATTTTTTTGAAACCAGAGGACTGACGTTTACGCCGATGATTTTATTGCATATACTGCGGATGGGCGAGACCGGAAAATTTTTGCAAACGCCTCCGTCCACATAGTTGACTCCATTAATCATTACCGGATTAAAAATAATCGGAATACTGCAGGAAGCAATTAAAGGCTCGATGATCGGGCCTTGGTCAAACTCTGCATTTTTTCCTTCGTCGAGATTGGTAGCCGATATTTTAACCGGAATATGCAAATCTTCAAAATTTTTGGCTCGAAGGTGTTTTTTCAGAAAACGACGGAATCCGGCGATGCCGAAAATGGCGACTATCGGAATCTGAATATCAACAAATTCACGAAATTCTCTTCCTATAAACAGGTTGATAATTTCTTCCGGCGTGTAACCGTCGGCATACAGGACGCCGGCGATTGCTCCGGAGCTTGTTCCGGAAATGATGTCCGGACGAAGCCCATAGTCCTCGATCGCTTTCAATGCGCCGGGATGGGCAAACCCGCGAGCGCCTCCTCCGCTTAAAGCCAATCCTAAACGGTATTTTTTATTCTCTTTCGAATCGCTCATGATTCTTTCGGTTTATATTTTAGTTACGATTCGTTCCCCCCGATAAGGAGCGATACGCTGTTTCTTTTTGTTCAAATCGGATAATTCTCTTAACAAAGAATCGCTTTGCTCTGCATCGCCGGTTCTTTCCGACTCTTGCATTCGGCGATTGATTTCATCAATTCTGTTTTGTAATTGCGCATCTTTGTAATCAATAACCGCACGCGGAACCAAATCGAACAGTTTTTCTTCTTCTGTCGGAATAATCTTGTATTTGGAATGAATTTTACTCTCAATGTATTTATCGGTGGATAAATCGGCGGCTATTTTACTGATTTCCGGATCAATATGGTTTCGAAAATGGGTTTCCGCCCGAAATCCTTCCTCTTTGTATTTTTGGTAGGTTTCTTCCAGAATTTTCCGGTAAATCGGATGCGAAAATTTCAAATCGTCGCGTTCCAATTCTTCGACAATGTATTCAATGACATAAATCGGATCTTCTTTCTCTGTTTCTTTCTTCGTTTGACAGGTTATTTTTTCGTATTCGTGCTTGGCTTTTGCCATATCCACTTCTCCGTAACGAATCACATAATACAAGATGTTTTTTTCGTTATCATCCAATATCCGGTTTTTTGTGAAATCAAAAACAGCTTCGCTTTCCGGCATTTCTTGTGAAATCGGTTCCGGTTGTTCCGTCGGTTGTTCCGGATCGGGATACAATGTTTTTTTCTTTCGGACGAAAAGTTCCTGCCGTTTTTTAACGATGGCGCGAACCAAAGTTCCTTCGTCCACACCGGTTAAGAGACTGCATTCTTTGATATATACCAATCGTATGATTTCTTCCGGAATAATAGCGATGGTGTTGACAATTTCGGTAATCGTTTGCGCTTTTTTGACGGGGTCATTACCGGCTTCTTCCATTAACAATCCGGCTTTGAAGCGAACAAAATCGTTTTCATTGTCTTGGATAAATTGGTGAAACAACGACGCGTTTTGTTTACGTGCGAACGAATCGGGATCTTCTCCTTCGGGCAGTAAAACGATTTTGATATTCAATCCGGCTTCCAATAACAAATCAATTCCCCGCAATGCCGCTTTGATTCCGGCGGTATCTCCGTCGTACAACACGGTAACATTATTGGTCAAGCGATGAATCAACCGGATTTGTCCATCCGTTAATGCGGTTCCCGATGAGGCGACCACATTTTCAATCCCGGCTTGGTGCATGGAAATCACATCGGTATAACCTTCCACCAGAAAACACCGATCTTGTTTGACAATTGCTTGACGGGCAAAATAAATGCCGTACAACTCATTACTTTTGTGATAAATTTCGCTTTCGGGCGAATTGATATATTTGGCTGTTTTTTCGTTTTTTAGGATACGTCCGCCGAATGCGACGATTTTTCCCGATAAGGTATGTACGGGAAACATCACCCGGCCGCGGAAACGATCAATAGCGGACGAGTTCTCGCCGATAATGGTCAATCCTGTTTTTTCCAAATAAGTTGAGTTATAACCCGATTTTATTGCTTGTCGCGTAAAAGCGTCTTTTTCCTCTAAGGAATATCCCAATTGAAATTTTTTGATAATATCGTCCCGAAAACCCCTTTCATGAAAATACGAAAGTCCGACCGTTTTTCCTTCCGGATGCTCAAATAAGTTTGAAGTAAATGTTTTTTGAGCGTAAGCATTGAGGATAAACATACTTTCCCGGTCGCCCTGCATTTGCTTTTGCTCATCGGTCAGTTCGGTTTCTTTCACTTCGATGCCGTATTTTTTAGCTAAATACTTCAATGCATCAACGTAAGAAAGCTGTTCGTGCTTCATGATGAAATGCACCGGCGTTCCGCCTTCGCCGCAAGCAAAGCATTTACAGATATTTTTTGCCGGCGAAACGTAAAAAGAAGGCGTTTTATCGTCGTGGAACGGACATAGCCCCACATAATTAACTCCTCGCTTACGAAGAGTTATAAAGTCGGAAACCACTTGTTCGATTTGTGCCGCCGACTGAATCCTTTCTATGGTCAATTGATCAATCATCCTTTTGCAAAGATAATTCATTTAAAAATAATTTTCTTTTATTTCGGATGAAAATTTTTCGTACTTTTGCCGGCGAACCCGGTCCGTGACGAATGATGAGCGACAAGTCACAGGTTCACAATGGAAACGATGAAACGGATGAAACAAATATGTGTTTTTTTATTTTTCTGTATAAGTCAATTATTGCCGGCGCAACCGAAAACGGAAATACGAGCGGTCTGGCTGACGGTTAATTACGGATTGGATTGGCCGAGGAAACCGTTTCAAAATGAAAAAGATATTGAACGACAAAAAGACGAGTTAAATCGGATTTTGGATCAATTACAAGAGATCCATATCAATATGGTTTTTTTTCAAACCCGGATACGGGGCGATGTTATTTATCCTTCCGAGATAGAATCGCGCAGCGAATATGTCAAATCAGTTTACGCAACAGCGGATTATGATCCTTTGTCGTACGCAATTGAAGCCTGCCATCAACGGGGAATCGAGTGTCATGCTTGGTTTGTGGTTTATCCTTTGGGGTCGGAAGCGATGAACAAAAAATTTAACCGGACATTTTCGGCTTTCAATCGCAATCATCTTACGAAAACATTTAAAAAAGAGGTATATCTCGATCCGGGAAATCCGCAAACGGACGCTTATATCCTTTCGCTTATTAAAGAAATTGTTTCAACTTACGACATTGACGGAATCCATTTGGATTATATTCGTTATCCGGAAGCTTCCGACGGATTTCCCGATAAAGATACGTATCGCTTGTACGGAGCGGGGAAAAACAAAGACGATTGGCGGAGAGAAAATATCAATCGCTTGGTTTACGCGATCTATGATACCGTTAAATCGTTAAAACCATGGGTGCAGGTAAGCAGTTCGGTGGTAGGAATGTACAAAGAAATTCAAGGTTGCGACCGACGGCATTGGACGGCGTATTCTTCTGTTTTTCAAGATCCGGTAGATTGGCTTTCCAAAGGAAAACATGATTTTATTGTTCCGATGAACTATTATTCCGGTAAACTTTTTTATCCCTTTGTACAAGATTGGGTATCCAAAAGCGGCGAGCGATTCGTTGTTCCGGGTCTGGGCGCTTTTCAAATGGATCGAAAAGAATCCGGTTGGGACGCTTCGGTTCTTTACGATCAAGTAAACTTTTCACGGGAAGCAAAAACGCAAGGCAATGCTTTTTTCCGAGCGGCTTATATTTTGAATAATTCAAATCAATTCGGGGAGGGACTTCGTTCCCGTTTTTACAGGACGCCGGCCCTATTGCCTCCTTTAACTTGGTTGAGCCGAACCGTTCCCGATACTCCGGTTTCTCTTTCGGCGTATGCTGTCGGTTCTTTTTTGCGATTGGAATGGGACAAAGCGCCGGGAGAAAGCAATCTGGCGGTTTTCTATAATCTGTATCGTTCCGAAACGTTTCCGATAGATACCCGGGATCCGGAAAACTTGGTTGCCGTTCGGTTAACGTCCCCTTATTTTCAATTGCCGATTGATAATCGCATTGAATCGGGCTATTATTATGCGATAACCGGTTTCGATCGCTATCATAATGAAAGCGCTTGTTCGAAACCGGTCTATTTTGTTACGGGGCCTTTTGAAAAATGAAACCCTGTCCTTGCGGACTTGATCCGCAATCTCTTGATAAATAAATTGTCGTCACTGCGTGAATTTGTCTCGGCCGCGGCTAAACCGACGACGGCGATAAAGAAGCTTCACGATAATCCAACCGGCGCAACAAACGATCAATACAACCCATCCGTCGCCCACCGGCGTCTGTTGTCCGATACCGCCTCCGGCGCCGGGGCGGACAATCGGATTATCGGCATCGGAAGCTCTGAAAAATCCGTCGTAGTCGTCGGAAGTTTCACCGAAGGAATTATTGGCATCATTTTCGAAGAATCCGTCGCAATCGTCGAAGATTTCATTGGGGGAATCGTTGTCGTCGCTTTCGAAAAACCCGCTATGATGGTCGGAAGACTCCGGGTCCGATTGCGCCATGTTATTTTTGGCATAGCTTACCGTTGTTGCAGTAAATAAGCACGATATTATAATCAGTATTTTTTTCATAATTCATAATTCATAATTCATAATTAACCTTCACGCTCTTCACTTGATTCTTCGTTATCACCTTGATTATCAACGGTGAATGAGCTGACTTTTCGGGTAACAAATAATGCGTTGCCCCGGAAGCGCTTTCAAATATTTTCTTTCCTTGAAAATCATAAGCGATTACTTGAAGTACCGGATCGGAAAGAGAAGAAATAACAAAAATCTCTTTCGAATTACCGTAAACATACAGATTATCTGAACTTGTAACGTTTGGAAGTGCAGTCATCGAAGTTCCGATCCGGAGTATGAACCGTCCGTTTAAAGTACCTTTTTTCGTATTATCAAAAGTGTAGGTACCGCTTGATTTTCCGGTCAAGTCCACCGTACGGCCTTCAAGCGCATCAATCAGTTCTATTTTTGAGGCTTTGACATAATTGTCCATGCCGGTGAAAGTCAGTCGGATTTCTCCCGTTTGGTCGGTTTTGATACCTAACGGAATAACGGCCTCTCCGTCGTTGTTGATGAAATTAATATCCGTCGGCACATCGTCGGCCAACGAATAAACGGAAGGAACATAACCGTAGGGAGAGAATAATTTTTCCACATCTTCTCCGCGGACATAACCGTTGCCGGCTTTATCTCTGTATCCGATTACCGCATAAGAAGCGGCGAATCGGTTTTCGGCTTTGATGCGCAAAATGTTTTTTTCAGCTTCGCCGCTCCGCAAGTTGAATGCGCTTCCGGAAGGACGAACGGTCGAAATTTTGGTCACATCGAATCGGGCGGCATTGCTTCCATTGTCTCCGTTGAAACTGTTCACTGTTTTCAGAAAGAAACCCTGCCCGGGCGCAACATAATCGGGATTAATCGTCGGATCGGTAGAAGTAAATGAATTATCCTGCAACGAATAAGAAATAAAATCCGTACCGTTCCAGATCCGGTATTGCGGACAGACGGTGGCGGTATTATCGGAAATAAATGCGACCATGTCTATGGACGACATATAGGGATTGCCGACCAAAAATTCATCATCGCCATTCAATCCGGCGCCCGAATGATAAATGACTGACGGGAAACTCCATGCGGTATTGGAAAGAGTTTCCGGCGCAAACCGGTAATTCCCGTTGTCGGCTTCACGGGAAACGGATACGCTTGGTTCCAAGATCTTATTGAAATCCTCCGGATCAATCGTTCCGTCGTTAATGGGATAAAACGTACTTTTCCCGTCGGCGGAATTATATATTTGCGTACGATGCGCATACAGCAGGGTTGAATCTTCAAAGAAAGGCAATTCGAGAATCCCGTTCGTTTCCTTGATACCGTAATTCAGACCGGCTCTTGTATTCGGCAGAAATTCCAAATCTCCCAAATCGGCGTAAGCTCCGGATTCTATACAACCCGTATTGTCGTTGGACGAATTTCCGTATCCGTACATATAGAAAGCAAATCCGTCGGTGGGATTCGATGCCACCGGTTCGGTCAGGCTTGTATAAGTCGTGGTCCAGTTTCCGACATTATAGTTTGTTCCGTCTTTTTCAACGGGTCCGAACTTCATGAGAAATGTGAGCGGGAATCCGCCGAAACTCAAATCGCCGGTAACGACCTTGCGCAACGGAGAAGAGAGCATGTACCAGCGTTCCCGTTCGATAGGCGTTGCCGAAACGGCGGCGGAATACAGCATTCGGTCTTCGGTATCCGTACTTTTGATAACCAAATCTTTGTCGTCATTTTTTTGCTGCGCGGATTGCTTCAAATCGAAATTTAATTGTACGTGTGCTTTTTTATAAGTCAGCAGGTCGGGACGACCCAATTCGGCTCCTTGCATAAAATAGATGTCGTAACATTCCTCCGGGCTTGTCAGTATCGGGTAATATGTACTGTTGCCGGGGATAAAAACGGTATGACAGGACGTAGGAACCAAAGCCGGCGTCCAGTTGGAGGCGTTCTCCCAGTTATTCTTGTCATCGCCGCTGTTGGCTTCGGGCGTCCAGATAACGGGGCTTCCGCCTACGAAGAAATGAGTGGTATAGGTTATGTTGTTGGCTGACATCTCGGCGGTGTAATATCCGTCCGACAGGTCGTTTACATTGACGGTTTTCAGGTCGCGAGAATCCGGGATTTCCACTCCGTTCAGCGTCCAAACAATATTGTTCAGCGCATTCGGATCCCGACTGTCGGCGACGAAAGTGAAATCGGAAGTGTTGCAATAGGCTTTTCCGTCCACATCATAATAAACTTCATCGTTGACGGTGAAACTTGCCGTCAAATCACGGAATGCTGAACCTACGGTGTAGAAATATTTGGTATAGGACCCTTGTCCGTAAGCCAGCACAATCAAACCGTCTGGATTATCAATCAAAGCGGTCGTATTCAACCGAGACACGGGACCGGAGCTGGGGTGATTGCTCATACCGAAATAATACTGTCCGACAGAATAACCGCTGCCTCCGACATTACGTTCTATCCATTGAAATTGGGGGAAATTTTCTATCGGTTGAGCAGGGCCTCCGTCAACGGAAATAGTCGTATTGTCCTCGCTTGCGGCAGGTACAATAACCGTGCAGAAATGATACATATCCTGATACACATACTTATTGTTAAAATCAAGCGGACTCATCAGTACATTGCGCGTCTTTTGTTCCAATGGGGGCAGCCACGCTATTGCGGGTTGCGAATTATCCCCGTGAACGTCGCTTGCCGTATGAATGCTGCAAATACTCACCGGTTTATCCGAGGTGATATAACAAACTCTCATGCCCGGATTATTGTTGATATTATTCAGAAGGTTACTTATGTTTAGTGTGATATCTGCGTATCCGTTCTCAGCGTTCGCAGCGATGGTATAGGTTTTCACCGAATTATCCGGGAATTTGACCGTAACGGTGGTATTCCTTTCTTTGGCAAATATCCGGAAAAAACCGGCATAGGGGTTACTCCCGGGACCGTCGCCGATAGCATTGGCCGGCGCAATGAATTTCGTTCCCCATTGGTTCGTCGGCGGCAATTGTTCTAAGTTATAATTATAAGAATCAAGCGGAGTTGAGGCTGAAGAACGAACGGTGGCTTGCGTATTGGTTTGAAAAAAAGCAATCGGTTTGTCGGATACAATATGCTCTCCCATCGTATTCGCACCACTAAAATAGTAGTGGTACATCTCCCCTGCCTGCAGAGTGAAATTAGCGATTACGGTGCCTGAAATTTGAACTCGAGTGCCGTCTTCTTTGGCAATCAGCAAAAATCCGTTGCAATTGTTTACGCCCCCGCCCCCTGTTACCCCGGAATTACTAAGCGGTGCAAGACCGATATTATAATATTCCGTCCCCCAGCTTTCTACGGGCCAAACAAGCGAAGCTTCCACCGAAGCGCTAGCGCTGTTTATCGCGACCAAAGTGATCAGTTCGGTGGAGGTTACCCGGATGGATTTCTTCATCGTCGAGAGAGGGTCGCCATGAGTCAAAAGTCCCGAATAAGAAGCGGCCGCTTGCTGTGCCGTCAAAGTGTAATCTGTGATTTTCCCGCCTTCAACATGAAAAGTGGTATTAAGGGACGAGTTTTCAGTAAATGATAACGTTACGTCCGTATCCGCTTGACCGGTTATTCGCAATGTTAATACAACATTATCGACGGTGGCATTGTCTTTATTTTTTCCGAATGCCACATAGAATTCGGTTCCCGAAGCGGCGAATTGAGCCGCTGCGTGCATCGCCATACAAAAAGAAAACAGTAATAAAAAGAATGATTTCCTAATCAATTTTTGTTTTTTCGGTGCCATAATTTTTTGCCTTTTAATTATCATAAATATGTTTATTTTGTTGATATATTGTCTAATTCATGCAGAGAAATAAAAACCCGGCAATAAATGTTGCACAAATTTACATGAAGAAATATAAATAAAAAAGATAAAAACAAGAAAACAAATGCAAATCGTTACAAAATACGAAAAAAAATATATCTGTTTTTGGCGAAATCGTATCTGTATAATTAAATTTATCTATATAAGATATTTTGTATTGTATTTGTCCGGCCTATGCTTATTTGTTCGCCTCTTGTTTGTATCTTAATGTTTTCGTGTTTAAAAAACAATTTAAAATCAACAATATGACAGAAACCAACCGGCCGAGCGATTGCCTTTCGTTTTCCATGACTTTTTAAATCGTATTTATATAATTTGTAAATTATTTAAATATAGAAAGTTAAAGATTATTTGATATATAAAAAAGGATGTATCAAAAACCGATACATCCTCTTGATAGTCACATTTGGGCTGTCGCTACACCCGCAATGACATCATAATTCATAATTCATAATTCATAATTTATAATTCATAATTAATAATTAATCTTCGCCGTCTTCGCTTGATTTTTTGTTATCACTTTAATTATCAGCGACGAATGAGCGATATTTTCCTGTAACGGATAATATTGCGCGCCGGAAGCGCTTTCAAACACTTTCCGTCCTTGAAAATCATAGACGATCACTTGAAGTACCGGATCGGAGGGAGAAGAAATAACAAAAATCCCTTTCGAATCACCGTAAATTTTCAGATTATCCGAACCGGCAATGTTCGGAAGTCCGGTCATCGAAGTTCCGATCCGGAGTAAAAACCGTCCGTTTTGAATCCCTTTTTTCGTATTATCAAACGAGTAGGTTTCGCTTGATTTTCCGGTCAGGTCAATCGTTCGGCCTTCAAGTGCGTCAATCAGTTCTATTTTTGAGGCTTTGGTATAATTATTCATACCGGTGAATGTCAGCTTGATTTTTCCCGTATATTCGGTTTTGATACCCAAAGGAATGATGATTTCTCCGGCGCCGTTAATGAAATTGATGGCCACCGGCACATCGTCGGCCAACGAATATACGGAAGGAACATAATTGTAGGGCGAGAATAATTTTTGGACATCTTCCCCTCGGACATAACCGTTGCTTGCCCCTTCTTTATATCCGATTGCCGCATGCGAAGCGGCGAATTGATTTTCGGCTTTGATACGCAAGATATTTTCTCCTCTCGTTTCTTGATCGCTTCTCAGATTGAATGAAGAACCGGCCGGCCGAACGGTTGAAATCGTTTCGACATTAAAGCTGACATTTCCCGTTCCCTTGTATTTCAAGAAAAATCCTTGAAACGGAGCCGTATAACGCATGTCGCTTCCGTCGCTCGAAATGATTTTGCCGGTTTGCTTATTGTATTTGCATGTAATGAAATCACTTATCTTTCCGTTCCAGATACGAAACGAAGGGTCAACGGAAGAGACGTTATCTTCCAAAAATCGAACCATATCAATGGATGACATATACGGATTTCCCGCCAGAAATTCGTCTCCATCTTTCAAATTGTTTACCGGGTGATGAATAATCTTTTGGAATTTTCGGCTGCCGGCCTCGTCTTTTTCCGGAGCGAAACGATAATTACCGTTGTCGGCTTTACGGGTTACCGATACGTTTGTTTCCATGAGTTTATTGAAATCCGCCGAATTATTCTTTCCGTCGTTAACGCTATAAAATACACTTGTGTTGGACGCGGGATTATATACCTGCGTGCGATGAGAATACAGCAGGGTCGAATCTTTAAAGAAAGGCAATTCGAGAATACCGTTCGTTTCTTTTATACCGTAGTCTTTTCCGCTCCGGTTCGGAAAGTAATTCGACTCGTTCAGTCGGCCGAAAGAACCGGATTCTTCACAGCCGGTATTGTTGCCGTTTATTCCGTATCCGTACATGTAGAAAGCAAATCCGTCGGTAGGATTTGTTGTTACCGGTTCGATTAAACTTGTGTAAGTAGTGGTCCATTTTCCGACGCTATAATTTGTCCCGTCTTTTTCAACGGGGCCGAACTTCATGAGGAATGTGAGCGGAAAACCGCCGAAGCTCAAATCTCCGGTAACAACGCCTTGCAGCGGAGAAGAAAGCATGTGCCAGCGTTCCCGGCTTAACGGACCGGCCGAAGCGTCGGCGGAAAATCGCATTCGATCCCATGTATTCGTACCTTTGAGAATAAGGTCTTTGTCATTCTTTTTTTGCTGTGCGGATTGTTTCAAATCGAAATTTAATTGTACGTGCGCTTTTTTATAAGCCAGCAGGTCGGGACGACCCAATTCGGCGCCGTGTATGAAATAAATATCGTGACAGGCGACTTGACCGGTCAGTTTCGGGTAATGCGTGCTGTTACCCGGAATATAAACGGTATGACAGGACGTGGGAACCAAAGCCGGCGTCCAGTTGGCTCTTATATTCCAATTCTGTTTTTGTTCATTCGTACCGCCGGTATTGGCTTCGGGCGTCCAGATGACGGGACTTCCGCCTACGTAGAAATGGGTCGTATAGGTCTTATTACGAACAAGCATCTCGACGGTGTAATGTCCGTCCGGTAAGTCGTTTGCCTTAGCGGTGATTTTATTGCGGGAACCCGGTATTTCCGTCCCGTTTAATTTCCAGACAATACGGGTCAGCGTATCCGGATCGGCTTTGAAAATGAAATCGGAAGTGTTGCAATAAGCCTTTCCGTCCATATCGTAATAAGCGTCACCGTTGACGGTGAAACTTGCCTCCAAATCTCGGAATGCGGAACCGGCATTGTAGAAATATTTGGTATAGCCCCCATGTCCGTAAACCAACATAATCAAACCGTCGGGATTATCAATTAAGACCGTTGTGTTTAACTTACAGTTTGAACCGCAACCGGACTTATTGCTTGCACCTAAATAATACCGTCCGACAGAATAGCCGCTGCCTCCGATATTATTCGCTATCCATTGGAATTCGGGTAAATTTTGTATCGGCAGGACAGGGCCTCCGTTAATGGAAACGGTTGTATTCTCCTTGTTTGCGGTAGGCACAATAACCGTGCAGAAATGATGCATCTCCAGATACACATGCCTGCTGTTAAAATCAAGCGGACTCATCAGTACATTATGCGTCTTTTGTTCCAACGGAGGCAGCCACGCTATTGCCGGTTGCGAAAGCCAAGTACCGAGTTTTTTTTGCGTATGAATGCTGCAAATACCCACCGGTTTATTTGAGGTGATATAACAAGCATTGCTTGTGTTCTTCGGCTCGGTGTTGCCATTCAAGTTTTCTATATTGAGTATGATATCTGCATACCTATTAGCGGCGATGGTATAGGTTTTCACCAAGTTATTTGTGAATCTGACCGTAATGGTGGTATTTTCTTTGGCAAACACCCGGAAAAAACCGGCATAGTAGTCACTCTCGGTATCGTCGCCGGTATTATTGGCCGGCGCAATGAATTTCGTTCCCCATTGGTTCGTCGGTGGCAATTGTTCTAAGTTATAATTATTATAAGGAATTGGATTCGGGCCTGCGGAATAAATTGCAGCTTGCGAATTGGTTTGAATAAAAGCAATCGGTTTGTCGGATACAATACGCGTTCCCATCGAATTTGCATTGGGATAATGGTAATAATAGATCTCTCCGGCATTCAGCGTGGTATTTTCGGTACCGGAAGCAGTATTGTATAGAATGATTTGGGTATTGTCTTCTTTGGCAATCAGTATATATCCGTTACAATTATCGAAAGAGTTATTGTCCGGGTACATACTGGAATAATAATAATAAGAAAGTCCCATACTGTAATATTCCGTTCCCCAGCTTTCTACGGGCCAAACACGGGAAGCTTCAACCGAATGATTGGCGCTGTTCGTCATGACCAAAATTATCGGTTCGGTGGCGGTTACCCGGATGGATTTCTTTTTCGTCTGATACCAAGTCATATTTCCCGAATAAGAAGCGACCGCTTGCGCCCGCGTCAAAATGTAGTCGCGGATTGTTCCGCCCGGAACATCAAAAGAAGTATCAAGCGAATGGTTTTCCGTAAACGATAACTTTACTTTCGTATCAACACGAGCGGTTATCCGCAATATTAATTCAACATTACCGTCGTTAACGGATGTCTCCATGTGATTTCTTCCGAATGCCACATAAAATTCTTTTCCCGAAGCATCGGATTGAGCCAATGAATGTATTGCTGTACAAGAAAAAAGCAGCAATAAAAAAAACACTTTTTTAATTCGTTTTTTTGTCATAATCCTGATTTTTTATTAATAATTATTGTATTGATAATAAGAATCAAAAGCATCCCGTTAAGTTGATTTTATGTTATTTCCGCCTCCATGAAAGAATTTCACAATAAGCAAACCGACGCAACAAACCGTCAACACGAGTAATCCGTCGCCTACCGGCGCTTCCTGTCCGATACCGCCTCCGTTACCCGGTCGTTCACCCGGGTTGTCGGCGGAGGAATCTCTGAAAAATCCGCCGTGGTCATTGAGAGTTCCGCTTGAGAAATAATCGTTATCATTTTTGAAAAATCCGCCGTGGTTACCGGAAGTTCCCTCACTGCGATTGGCGTCCGAATGCTCTCGGAATATCCCGTAAAATTCTTTCTCCGAAGCAGCGGATCGGATCAATGAATGTAATATCGGGCAAGATAAAAGCAGTAATAAAAAAAACGTTTTTCTGATTAGTTTTTGTGTCATAATTTTAATTTTTTATTAAGAAAATATTGTATTTGGTAATAAGAATCAAAAAAATACGTAAAAACGTGTGCAAAACTATTTATAAAAATGAAAGCGGAAAAGATAAAAATAAAGAAAAAATATCGGAGTTTTGACAAAAAGGCGATAAAAATCAAGGTCTGTTTGTGACAGAATCGGGTTTGCTTAATGGATTTGATCCGAAATAGATTTCTTATCTTATTTCTATTTCTAAGGTGATAACCTGTTTTTTTTTCGGTCAATTTATATACTTAAAAAATCAAAAGACCCGAAAAAATAACGCAATAAAAAAAGACTGTCTCGAAAGTATCGGTCATTGTCGGATGACCGGATACTTCGAAACAGCTTTTCGGTGAATATATTTTGCGGTCAATTTAAGCCGGCTTTACTTTTTTCCGTTTTTCATTGAAAAGTTTCACGACAATCCAAACGGCGCAGCAAGCGATCAACGTAAACAATCCGTCGCCCGTCGGCGCGTCTTGACCGATACCGCCTCCGCTGTCGGGTCGGTCGCCCGGGCCGTCGGCGTCGGAAGCTCTGAAAAATCCGCCATAATCGTTGGAAGTTTCGCTTGAGAAATTTCGGTTGTCGTTTTTGAAAAATCCGCCGTAATTATCAGATGCTTTTTCACTGCGATCGGGATCTGAACTTTCCCGGAAGAATCCGGCATTACTTATCGCTGCTGTTGTAAACAGAAAAATCAAAATTGTAATCAATAATTTTTTCATAATTTATAATTCATAATTCATAATTCATAATTAATAAATAATCTTCGCCGTCTTCACTTGATTTTTGGTTACTACTTTAACTATCAACGGTGAATGAGCGATATTTTTCGGTAACGGATAATATTGCGCGCCGGAAGCGCTTTCAAATACTTTTTTCCCTTGAGAATCATAAACAATCACTTGAAGTACCGGATCGGAGGGAGAAGAAATAATAAAAATCCCTTTCGAATTGCCGAAGACATTCAGGTTGGCCCAACTTACAACATCAGAAAGTCCGGTTGCCGAAGCTCCGATCCGGAGTAAAAACCGTCCGTTTTGAATCCCTTTTTCCGTATTATCAAAAGCGTAAGTATCGCTTGATTTTCCGGTCAGGTCAATCGTCCGGCCTTCAAGAGCATCAATCAGTTCTATTTTTGAGGCTTTGGTATAATTATTCATACCGGTGAAAGTCAGGCGGATTTCTCCGGTATATTCGGTTTTGATACCCAACGGGATGATGATTTCTCCGTCGTTGTTGATGAAATTAATATCTGTCGGCACATCGTCCGCCAACGAATATACGGAAGGAACATAATCGTAGGGCGAAAATAATTTTTCCACATCTTCCCCTCGGACATAACCGTTGCTTGCTCCTTCTTTATATCCGATTACCGCATACGAAGCGGCGAATTGGTTTTCGGCCTTGATGCGCAGGATATTTTCCTCGCTCGTTTCGCGAGCGTTTCTCAGATTGGATGAAGAACCGGCCGGACGAACGGTTGAAATCGTTTCGACATTAAAACCGACATTTCCGCGTCCCTTGTACTTCAAGAAAAATCCTTGAAACGGAGCTATATAATACATGTCGCTTCCGTCGCTTGAAATGATCTGTTTGGTTTGCGCATTAAAATTGCAGGCAATGAAATCTTTTGTCTTTCCGTTCCAGATACGAAACGAAGGGTCAACGGAAGAGGCATTGTCTTCCAAAAACCGAACCATATCAATGGATGACATGTACGGATTCCCCGCCAGAAATTCGTCTCCGTTACCCAAATTGTTTACGGGATGATGAATGATTTTTTGAAATTTTCGGCTGCCGGCCTCGTCTTTTTCCGGAGCAAAGCGGTAATTGCCGTTGTTACTTTCACGGGTAACGAATTCGTTTGTTCCCGTGAGTTTGTTGAAATCCGCCGGATTATGCTTTCCGTTGTTAATGGTATAAAACGTACTTGTGTTGGATGCCGAATTATATACCTGCGTGCGATGAGAATACAGCAGGGTCGAATCTTCGAAGAAAGGCAATTCGAGAATACCGTTCGTTTCTCTGATACCGTAACTCAAAGAATTTCGGTTCTTCGGTAAAAACTCCGAATCTCCCAAATCGCTGTAATAACCAAATTCCGCACAACCGGCGTTGGTGCCGGTCATTCCGTATCCGTACATATAGAAAGCAAATCCGTCGGTAGGATTTGTTGCCGCCGATTCGACCGAACTTGTGTAAGTGGCGCTCCATTTTCCGACCGGATAGTTCGCCCCGTCTTTTTCAATCGGGCCGAACTTCATAAGGAATGTGAGCGGAAAACCGCCGAAGCTCAAGTCGCCGGTAACAACACCGCGCAGCGGAGAGGAAAACATGTACCAACGTTCCCGACTTAACGTACCGGAGGAGACGGCAGCGGAGAACAGCATTCGCTCCTTAGTAATTTTACTTTTGAGAACAAGGTCTTTGTTATTATTTTTTTGCTGCGCGGTTTGTTTCAAATCGAAATTCAACTGTACGCGCGCTTTTTCATAAGTCAGCAGGTCCGGACGGCCCAGTTCGGCGCCTTGTATAAAATAAATGTCTCGACACACCGCCGGACTTGTCAGTTTCGGGTAATGCGTACTGTTGCCCGGAATATAGACATCGTTACAATCGGAAGGAATTACGGCCGGCGTCCAGTTGGCGGTATTATTCCAGTTATTCTTGTCGCTTCCGCTGTTGGTTTCGGGCGTCCAGATGACGGGGCTTTCGCAATATTTGATCGGACTGAGTAGTACCCATATCCCTCCGACTACGTTTAAGGAACCGACTGCATGCGCGCTGTTGTTAATAATATCATTCGGAGGATTAACTTCCCATACGTATGTGGAGTGGGAAGGTCGGGCGGTGCGCGTCCACCATCTGAAATGATAATCTTTGATTTGAGGAATAAGCGGAGTCGTTTTATTGCCGTTCCAATTATATACGTCTCTATAGCTCGGAGCGAAAAATATATCGCTTGTCTTCTTTTCCGCCAAGGTCGCCGTAGGTTCTGAAGTAGCGCTCTCGGAAGAGTGATTCCCTAAATCGGGGATAACCGCAATGGAATGAAAAGAAGGCATATAGCTTTGATAATAGTCTTCTAATGTAGTTCTCAGATTAGAGTTTTGATACTTATTATCGCCCGACGAATTGAATTGAATTTTACCATACATCAGCAAGTAATGTTGAGATATAAGAAAAGCATAATTCTTACCGTTTTTAGAAACTTTTCTTACAACATACCAATCTTCATAATCAATCTTTAGCGTACCGTTTATCGCCGTATTGGTAATTTTGGTTTGCAACTCCGTCTGTGCCGAGACATTTAATCCAATGATACATAGCATAAAAATCATTCCGAGTTTTATAAAAGCATTGGTTTTACGCAGGATTTTTTTTCCGGTTAATTTACGTGTCATAATCGTGATTTTTTTTATAATATTATTATTTTAATGGTAACAATTGGAAAAACCGTTAATGAACATCTACAAAACTATATATAAAAGGAAGAATAAAAAAGATAAAAATAAAGAAAAACACATAGCTATTGACAAAAAACGATAAAAATCATGGTCTGTTTATGACGAGATTATATCTGTCTTTTTTGATTTAATCCGTAATTGATTTTTTATGATATTTCAATTGCTAAGGTGACGATTAATCTTTTTTTGCTTTATTTATATAAAATTTATGTAACGGAAATTTTAAAAAATCAATGAATTGTCGAAAAATAACGGATCGGGTGATTGCTTCTCGTTTTTTTACGGTTTTTCAAATCCGCTCAATCAATTGATAAGGCGTTTAAAAATAATCGGTTAAATCTTGTTATCCAAATAAAAAAGAGGATGTGTCACAATGCGACACCTCCTCTTAATTTCGGTTTCGGTTAAACTTTAGATTGACCTTTTTGATATGACTCCGAAGCCGGAGCCGAGTTTGGAATTAATTATTTTATTAGCACCATTTTTTTTGTATCTATCAATGTATTATTTGTATATAAAGAATAATAATAGGCGCCGGCATACAAAGACCCTCTTTCAATCGTTATGCTGCCCGCTCCGGGTCCGAAAACGGACATTTGCTTAAAAATCCTCCCAGAAAGATCGGCTATTACGATTTTTCCGAAACGGGAATCTTGCGGCAAGGTATAATTGATCGTGGTGAAATAACTGAAAGGATTGGGAAAATTCTGTTCCAAAGAAACATCGGGAACCCGGATATTTTTAGCATCCGACGTAGAACCGTTTTCTTTTTCCAACAACCGTTTTACCAATTCGGTCAATTCTTCCACTTGATTTTGTAAAGAAGCAAGGGCCGCATCTTTTGCATCGTTTTGTTCGCTTAGCTCCTGTACGGCTTTTACCAAAGGCATGATAAATTTCGAATACTTCAGCCCGTACAGACTTTTGCCGTTTTCATCCATATCTATGCCGCTGAAATCATACCCGATGCTTTGCGCGGCTTTTTCTACGTCTTGCGCTATAAAACCGGTTTGTTTCCGTTTTTGCTGTACGGCTCTCGCTTTCGTTTCAACAAAAACAGATGTCGGCAGCGAATCATTTTCGATTTCTTGCGGTTTACCGATTTTCAGTATTTTATCCACCGCCTCCAAGTCCAGAAGATAAGTGACCGGTTGCAGCAGTTTGATAAATTCAAGTCCGGGTACGTCCGATTGAATATTTTTCTTTATTCGCCCGTCGGAAATCGTGGTCCAAGGTACATAGCTCCGGACGCTGGTTACACTGCTGTTTCCGATAGTTACTTGATTGCTTGCCGTTGCTACGGCTCCGTTTCCGATGGCGGTTGCATTGGTCAAGTCGCTGGCATTAACATTGGCGTTATAACCGATAGCGGTATTGTAACTGCCGGTAATATTGGAATGGAGCGCTTGGTTGCCGACGGCCACGTTATCGCTGCCGGTGGTATTGAAAGTTAAAGAATAATTTCCCACCGCTGCATTGTTATTGCCGGCGCCGGTCACGCGCAAAGCATGCATACCGATGCTGACATTGTTGCTTCCGGTCGTTATTTCCCGAAGCGATTCGTAACCGACGGCCGTGTTGTTATTCCCGTGACCGTAGCCGACATCTTTTTCATCCACTAATTCTACCGACCACAAAGCCCGACAACCGATTGCCGTATTGTAGTGTCCGTTGATGTTTCCGGCCAGCGCTTGCTCGCCGAAGGCGGCGTTTTCATATCCCGTTGTATTAAACCACATGGACGAATTTCCGCCGGCCGCATTCCGGTAACCCGTGATGTTTTGGTTCAGCGCTCCCGAACCCAACGCTGCATTCCAAAAACCGGTAGTGTTTTTTTCAAGCGCCTGTACGCCGATGGCCGTGTTGTATTCTCCGGTCGTGTTGGAATAGAGCGACTTCGTGCCGATGGTTGTATTATAAATCCCCGTCGTATTTCCGACCAGCGTCCATGCTCCCACCGCGGTATTCAAAAAACCGGTAGTGTTGTTGATAAGGGCGTTGAATCCCAACGCCGTATTGTTGCCGCCTGTGGTATTGTTCCAAAGCGCTTTGAATCCGACGGCGGTCAGAGACTCTCCTTCCACATTGTTTAATCCGGCTTCGAATCCCACCGCGGTATTGCCGTTTTTTGTATTGTTTCGCAAGGCCAATGCTCCGATCGCTACGTTATAGCTTCCTTTACCCAAAGCGCTGAATCCGATCGCCACATTATTGTTATCCCCGGAGCTTCGTTCAAGCGTCCAACGACCGATGGCCACATTTCCCGATCCGGCGCTGTTCCATTCAAACGCTTGAGCGCCAAGCGTCGTGTTGGAATCGCCCGCAGACGGATTGGGAGACCGATATCCGAAAGACACATTACCGTTGGTCGAATATCCCGAAAAACCCGCCCGGAAATTGTTCGCCTTTAAAAGTAAAGGATTATCATCCGTCGTACCTAAAAAATTGGAGGTCGTTGTTCCCGCATTTCCGGTCAAAGACCAGGATGCCTGCGAATAAATGTTTACCGTTAAGAGTGAGCTTGCTAAAATCAAGAATGTTTTTTTCATGATAAATGATCATTAAAGTTGAATGTATTTAATGTTATGTAAACTCATATGAAGATGAAAAAAATACATGTGAAAATGTATTCTCGCGATGGGTACTTTGAGTTCGTCATAGCTTACAAGGGAAACAAAATGTTAATAATTCGCGTAAAAATACGAAAAGTAACCTGGAGCTGCAAGACAAAAAGAAACAAAATATACCTGATTTTGCTTCGAAAACGACATGCGGCAGCGTATTGATGCATACTAAACGGAAAAAATAACATGATTTACAATTTTTTTGTTTGTCTTAATTTCAGCTTGTATTTAATTTGCATGGCAAAACTCGGAAATAAGAAAATCCGGATCGTAAATAGCCTCAAAAAAAGGAGTCTGTATCAAAACCGTAGGTTACGCTGTCGCTCCACCTACGGTTAATAAAATGTTGTTCCTGCGGGATACTTTACCGTTGATACTACACTCAATTATTATTCTTTATTGATTTTATTTTTTCGCCTTTTGTAAAAAGCTTTCACAAAAATCAGAACAACACAACAAACAGTCAATGGGAGCAACCCGTCATCAATCGGCGCTTCCTGTCCGATACCGTCTCCGTTGCCGGGGCGTCCGCCCGGGTCGCCGGCGGAAGACGCTCTGAAAAATCCGTTGTAATCGTCGGAAATTTCATCGTAATTGTTGAAAAATCCGCTTGAGTAGCAATTATTATCACTTTCTGAAAAGCCGCCGTAATTATCGAAAGCCGCTTCACTGCAATTGACGTCCCAACTTTCATTGAAAAATCCGGCATAACTTATCATCGTTGCCGTAAACAGAAAAATAGAAATTGAAATCAATATTTTTTTCATAATTTATAATTTATAATTCATAATTCATAATTAACCTTCGCGCTCTTCTTGCTTTGCTATCTGTGCCGAAAGATTAAATCCGATAAGACATAGCAAAAAAATTAACTTATGTGCAAAAGTAAGATAATCAAAGTGTGACAGCAAGACAAAAGATATTTAAATAAAACGAATATCGAATGGAGAATTGCAAAAAAGCAATTGTATTTGCAAAAAATCATGTCGGTTTTTGTTACAGAGTCATATTTGGTCGTCAGTTTTTACCGAATTTCAATAATCGAATGACCCGGAATTTTTATCGGATTTTCATTTGTTTTTTATGAGTTTGATTTTCGGAAGATTAAAAAAAAACGATAAAGCAACCGGTTTTGTGATTTTTTTGGTTTTTTCGGTTTCTCAAGTGTTTTGGATTGCCGGGAAAATCCGACAGATAAGGAAATGCAATGTACCGATTGTCTCAAAAAAAAAGAAAATGTCTGATTTTGACACTTCCTTTTTTGTTTTTTTATCCTAAATCCGGCCGTAAGCGTTGGGTTCGCTCGATGGCTTGTTGGAGTTCCCACTCCCGGATATTGGCTTCATGACCGGAAAGAAGCACATCGGGAACTTTCCATCCTTTGTAATCGGAAGGACGCGTATAAACGGGAGATGCCAACAGATCGTCTTGAAAAGAATCGAATAAGGCCGATTGTTCGTCGTTGATAACGCCCGGAATCAATCGAACGATGGCGTCGGCCATGACGGCGGCAGCCAATTCGCCTCCGGTTAAAACATAATCGCCGATCGAAATTTCAAGTGTAATCAATTGTTCGCGAATACGATAATCAATTCCTTTGTAATGACCGCACAGAATAATCAGATTCCGACAAAGCGAAAGACGGTTTGCTAACGGTTGGCGAAAACGTACCCCGTCGGGCGTCGTATAAATCACCTCATCATAAACCCGTTGTTGTTTCAAGGAAGAAATCGCCCGATCAATGGGTTCGCATTGCATAACCATTCCCGGCTGTCCTCCGAAAGCATAGTCATCCACTCGTTTATGCTTATCCAACGAATAATCCCGGAGGTTGTGAATGTGTATTTCCACCAAACCTTTATCCTGCGCCCTTTTTAAAATGGAACAATTGAAAGGGCTTTCCAATATTTCCGGCAATACGGTGAGTATATCTATTCTCATGAGAAATGAATTATTAATTATGAATTATAAATGATGAATTATGAATTACAAATAAAAAAAGTTACGGATTGTTTCCAATTCATAATTCATCATTTATAATTCGTAATTCCTTTGTATCTTTGCGCAAAATTATAAATTTATGTCTAAATATTTTGTATTTCTTTCATTATTTATAGGTTTTACCGGTGTTTTAAATGCTCAAATGTATGAACCGGTTCAATGGAAATCCGGTATCAATGAATCGGGTGAAATTGTTTTTTACGCAACGGTCGAACGCGGCTGGCATTTGTATGATATGAATCTGCCGGAAGGAGGCCCGATTCCCACTTCGTTTGAGTTTGAAGAAGTACGAGGCGCCGAATTAATCGGTAAGGTGTTTTCCGATTCCAAAATAACCGGTCAATACGACGACCTGTTCAAAATGACGGTACACTGGTTTGTTGAAAATCCGACCTTTATCCAAAAGTTGAAAATTAAAGATAGAGAAACGTTTTTGATTACCGGTTCTATTAATTATATGTCTTGTAATGATGAATCCTGCATTCCCGGGAAGGAAGATTTTAAGTTTACCGCCGCCATGCTTCCGCCCAACGTAGCGGTAGCAAAAACGACGGAAGCTGTTTCTTCTTCGCCGGCCGTAGAACCGACCGATACGGAAAAATACGGAACGGATTTACTTTCAGCCGTATTCCCCGAATCGCCCCTGACGGATTCACGAGATACTTTTTCGCTTTCGGATGATTGGAAACCGGTTATCACCGAATTACAAAGTCTGGGGAACAATGTTTCTTCGAGCAATAAATCCGGATTGTTGATTTTTATTCTCGGTTTCGGAGGCGGATTTTTGGCATTGCTTACCCCCTGTGTATGGCCGGTTATTCCGATGACCGTCAGCTTTTTTTTGAAACGATCGAAAACAGATCGCAAAAAAGCCGTCGCCGATGCATTGACCTACGGATTAGCGATTGTCGTTATCTATTTGCTTTTGGGATTATTGATTACGGCTCTTTTCGGAGCGAGCGCATTGAACGATTTATCAACAAATGCCGTGTTTAATCTGCTGTTTTTTGCATTATTGATTATATTTGCCGTCTCTTTTTTCGGAGCTTTCGAGTTGGTATTGCCCTCGTCTTGGGTTAATAAGATGGACCGAAAAGCCGAATCAACGACCGGTATGATCAGTATTTTTTTCATGGCATTCACTTTGGTTCTGGTTTCATTCTCTTGTACGGGTCCTATTATCGGCACTTTATTGGTTGAAGCCGCCGGAATGGGCAGTATAACCGGGCCGGCTATCGGTATGCTCGGCTTTGCTTTGGCCTTGGCCGTTCCTTTTGCTCTGTTTGCGATGTTTCCCTCTTGGCTGCGTAATCTTCCGCAATCGGGCGGCTGGCTCAACTCCGTAAAAGTGGTTTTGGGATTCCTTGAATTGGCGCTTGCATTGAAATTCTTTTCGGTTGCCGATTTGGCTTACGGTTGGCGCCTGTTGGATCGCGAAGTGTTTTTGGTTTTGTGGATCGTTATTTTTGCTTTACTCAGCTTTTATCTGTTGGGTAAAATTAAATTCGCTCACGACAGCGATTTGAAGCATGTATCCGTTCCGCGTCTGTTCTTGGCGATTGTTTCGTTGGCTTTTGTCGTTTATTTGGTTCCCGGATTGTGGGGAGCGCCGTTAAAAGCCATCAGCGCTTTCTCGCCTCCGCTTTATACTCAAGATTTCAATTTATATCAAGGCGAAGTGCATCCGAAGTTTTTCAATTATGAAGAAGGGATGGAATATGCCCGAAAAAACGATAAGCCGGCGATGATTGATTTTACCGGTTACGGTTGCGTGAATTGTCGGGAAATGGAAGCGTCGGTTTGGGCCGATCCGCGCGTGAAAGGAATCATTGATAACGATTATGTTTTAATTTCGCTGTATGTGGACGATAAAACCAAATTGAAAGAACCGATTGAAATCACGGAATATGATAAAACGCGCAAATTAAAAACCGTCGGCGACCAATGGAGTTACTTGCAACGGCATAAATTCGGAGCAAACGCCCAACCGTTTTATGTTTTGCTGGATAAGGATGGAATGCCGTTAGCGCCTGCATACGCTTACAATAAACAGACGGATAAATTCATTCGCTTTTTACAAGCCGGCATAGAGCAATATAAAACGAAAAAATAATAAAGAAGAAATAACCATGAGAAAAAAAGTTTTTGTATCCGGGTGCTATGATTTGTTGCATAGCGGACATGTGGCTTTTTTCAAAGAAGCGTCTCGATACGGAGATTTGTATGTCGGTATCGGATCGGATGCAACCATTGAAGATTTGAAAGGACGAGCTACCGTAAACAGTGAACAAGAACGGTTGTATATGGTCAAAGCGATTCGTTATGTCAAAGACGCTTGGATCAACAGCGGTTCCGGAATTATGGATTTCGAAGAAGAATTGATTCGTTTTCGTCCGGATATTTTTGTTGTGAATGAAGACGGTCATACGCCGTATAAGGAAACGATCTGTAAAACCTTGGGCATCGAATACCTTGTTTTAAATCGGATTCCCGATGCGGGCTTGCCGGCTCGTTCTTCGACCGCTATTCGTTCGAATGTTACTTCACGATTACCTTATCGCTTGGATCTGGCAGGAACGTGGATTGACCAACCCTACGTGTCGAAATTTCATCCGGGGTGGGCGATTACCGTTTCGTTGGAACCGACGATTGATTTTAACGAACGATGCGGTATGGCTACTTCTACCCGGAATGCCGCCGCTAAGTTGTGGCCTTACGAATTGCCGGCGATGCATCCCGAACGATTGGCCCAGCTGCTTTTTCATTACGAAAATGAACCGGGACGGGTGGAGATTTCGGGAGCGCAAGATTCCATCGGGATGTGTATGCCCGGTTTGAATCGTCATTACTACGATAATACGTATTGGCCCTCTGTCATCGAAACGATTTCGGATGAGGCGATTTTAAGTTGGTTGGAAAATAAGATTTATTTGATTTTGCTGTGGCCGCGTCCGGCCGGAACCAATCTTTTGAAAGAAACTTACATTACGAAAGAAAATGTACAAGCTTTGGCTGAAGCGGCCGATTTGACTTGGAAAGGCATAATCAAACAAGACTTGCGGCAATTCGCCGAAGGAGCCAAAAAATCCTTTGAAGCGCAAGTGCGCATGTTTCCGGCCATGTTTCCGACAGAAGTGCAAAACGCTGTGGAACCGTACAAAGAAAAAGCGTTGGCATGGAAATTGGCCGGCGCCGGCGGAGGCGGTTACTTGGCTTTATTCAGCGAAAAGCCGATTCAAAATGCTATTAAAATAAAAATCAGAAGAAAAAACGGATATTAACAAGATTATATGAATACGAAAGAAGAAAAGATGCAAGCGTTCGGACGCCTGCTTGACCTGTTGGACGAATTGCGTGAAAAATGCCCTTGGGATAAAAAACAGACTAATGAAAGTTTGCGTACCAACACTATCGAAGAGACTTATGAATTGTGTGAAGCGATTATCAAAAACGAGCCTTCGGAAATAAAAAAAGAATTGGGCGACCTTTTGCTGCATGTCATCTTTTATGCCAAAATTGCCGACGAAAAGGGACAATTCGATATTGCCGATGTTTGCAATACCTTGTGCGATAAACTTATTTTTCGTCATCCTCACGTTTTTGGAGAAGTGAAAGCTCAAACGGCCGGTCAGGTGGAACAAAACTGGGAACAAATCAAACTGATAGAAAAAGGGGGTAACAGAACCGTTTTGGAAGGAGTTCCCGCTTCGTTACCGAGTATAGCAAAAGCGCATCGTATTCAAGATAAAGCACGAAATGCCGGTTTTGACTGGAGTCAAAAAGAAGATGTATGGCCCAAAGTCGAAGAAGAACTGAACGAATTGAAAGACGAAATTCATGCGATGGACAAAGACAATATCGAAGCTGAATTTGGCGATTTGTTTTTCAGTTTGATTAATGCCGCCCGTCTGTATAAAATTGATCCGGACAATGCCTTGGAACGTACCAACCAGAAATTCATCCGACGCTTCAACTATATTGAACAAAAAGCGAAAGAAAACGGAAAATCATTGAAAGAAATGACTTTGGATGAGATGGAGGTCTTTTGGCAGGAAGCGAAAAGGATATAAGACCATTTGTATAATCGGATTGTATTGCTTATATAATCAATTTTCATTGTTTAAATAATCAGATTGCATTGTCTATACAATTCTATTGTTTTATCTATACAATGAGATTGTAAAGTCAAGAAAACTCATTTTTATCTTTATATTAGGCATTATATTCAAAAAAGTATTAGTAATTAGCACAATAGTATTATGGGTCGTTCAAAATAAGGCGTACTTTTGCATCATTGTGTAACTTAATAATGTTTAATAAATCATGAAAAAAGTATTTATTCTATTATGTATGGCAGCATGCTTCATCGTGAACATTCATGCCCAAAACAAAATCGTATGTAATTTTGATCACTTGTCTTCGAATTATCATTCGTGGGGAAATGTGTCAATGTCAGTCGTAACAGCGCCTTCCGGGAGTCTCGGACAAGCCGGATTAGTCAATGTCCCTGCAAACAATCAAGGGGATGGCATTTATTTTGATTTAAATACCGTTTTTAATAAATCCGATTTTACAGGTATCAAATTAAAAATAAAAGGAGTAAATGCAAGCAGCAACTTTGCGTTTGCATTTAAATTGGAGAACACGGTTTCCGGAGTTGTCACGCAAGATTGGACAACCTATCCACGGTATTCCGGCGCCGGCAATTGGTTAGATGTTACCATTCCGATAACAGGATTGCAACAAGGGAGTTATAATCGGCTAACATTCATTCCCGCACCTTACGAAAATTTGGGCGCTTTTTCTTTTTATATAGATAATGTTACGCTTATTTCAAACAATGTTAACAGCAGCAGTCCCACAGCAACCATCAGCGGCAATAAATTTTATGCATACGGTAAGGAAATTTTCTTTAACGGAATAAACACTGCTTGGCAATGGAACAGCGATTACCGGTTGGATTTTTTAGGACGAAATTATGACGCTAACTGGTGGAATGGCGAATTTACAAAATATGTGCAAAATAATATTAACTTGGCTCGAATATGGATTCATGGCGGAGGAAACTCAAGTCCGTCGTTGAATGGCGACGGAACGGTTACCGGAGCCGGTTCAAGTTTTTGGACGGATATGGATAAATTAGTTGCCCTTTCTAAAGAAAAACGCATTTACATCATGCCTACCTTTTGGTCTTTCGATATGACGATTAATAATTATAATGCAGTCAATTGGAACCAATTTCGACAAATAATCAATGATGAAAATAAAACCAAATGGTATTGCGAGTATTTTTTGGTACCTTTTGTTCAGCGGTATAAAGATGAACCTTATGTGCTCGGATATGACATTTGTAATGAACCCGAACACATGTGGCGAGACGGTAATTGCGGAAATCTTTCTCGAAACAACGTTATTCGTTTCTTGGCTATATGCGCTTCCTATATTCATAAAAATACGACAAAACCCGTAACAGTGGGTTCGATGTGGATTATTTGCAACAGTGATAAATACAAAGGATGGACCGATCAAGACGCTTATGCCGGAAACAATTACAGTGAATCTTCCTTGCGCGCTCAATACAATGATCCGGATGCCTATCTTGATTTTTATTCTCCGCATTGGTATCAATGGCAATCTTCGGGTTCTTATTTCACGACTTCTATCGGATACTGGCTCGATGACGGCAACAGACCGGTTCTTATTGGAGAAACGCCGGGATATAACGTGAATGAAAACAATTGGAATACGACTTTAGCCAACGCTTATCTTAATGCTTATTGGAATGGCTACACCGGCGTTTGTGCATGGAAAAGCCCGTGGGAAAACGACGGATACGGTACGTTCGCGGGAATAACTCCCGCCACTAACAGCTTTTACCAAAGCTACCCCCAATTGGTTTATCCCAACGGTAAACCTAATCTGGCTCCTGCTGTTGTTACTTCTATTTCAAATGTCAATTCGGATATGGATAATGGCGTACAAATCAGTTTAATCAATAGGAATACCTTATCTGTTATTATTGACAATCCGAGTAATGCTTGCGGAATTAAGGTATTTACAATCGCAGGGTTGATGATTTGCGAAAAAAACGGCGTAAGTCAAACGACAAATATTCCCTTGTCGGATGCAGTCGTTTCTCAAAAAATTATTATTGTTCAAGTTACTTTGAAAGATAAAACAGTTTCAAGAAAAATTATTGTAAATTGATGGAGTAAAATCAAATAAGGGAAAAGGCAGGCAAGCTTGGGATGAGATATAATAATTGCTCGCATAAGAGTTTTGCCTGCATTTTTTATGCCTATTGATAATGGAACAGGCCGAATGCGATTCTTTGTTTGATATTATATTTACAACATAGATTTCTCACTTGTTACTATTAATGATTTCAATCGCTTTTTCTAACACTTCATCGCGACCTTCTCGAATCCCTTTGATTGTTGGTTTTACTGCAATATCCGGAATAATACCCACTCGTTGGGTTTCCCGTCCATCCGGATAATATACGCCAATGCCGGAAATCACTGTTTTTAACCCTCCGGGAAAAACAATTTCCGATACATTTCCGTCGGCTCCCGCGGTTTGACTGCCGACAATTGTCGTATTATCTCCGGCACGGAAAGCCATAGCGGTATATTCTGCTTGACTCTGCGTTTCTTCATTGACAAGAACTACCAATTTACCGGGATAGGTTTCTTCCGATTTTAATATTTCAAGAGGCGAGGTAAACATAAATTCTCCCGGATTGTCCGGGTTTCCCGTTGTAAATTTTACGAAAGGAGTGTTTTTCGATACGAAATAAGTTCCCAAAGAAAATGGTACAAATGCAGAAGGGTAGTTTCTGATATCTATAATGATGCCTTTGGTATTTTTGAAATTTGTTTTTATATTATCTATATCTTTTTCTTTTATAGTCTTCAAAGTAATATAGCCGATATCGTCATTTAATAATTTATAACAAAGGCCGGTATCTTTTCTATTCATATACGAAATTAAATCACTCCGATTGATAAGCGTCAATTCCTTTTGTTTTAATTGATTGAAAGAATTATAACTTATTTGGGCCGTTTCGCTGTCTGAACACAATATATAATTTGCAATATCTCTCATTTTTGCCGCTTCGTTCGATGCCGGATAATATTCTTTTAGGCTATCTACAATAGCTTCAATCGTTTTTCCATTAAAATAAGTTATAATGTCGCCGTCTTTTAATCCCGTTGTTCCCCGTAAATCCGGATTGTAACATTTTGTAACCACTAATTTGTTTTCAATAAACCTGACTTGAATCGGCGCTATCCAATCTCCTCGTAATGAATGGATTTTATTTTCGTTCAACAAGAAGGCATGAGAATCATCTACCTCGCCTATTAGTTTTAAGGAAGTCAATTCATAATCCAATTGTGTTCCCGCTAAAACAAATTCGGGAATGTATTCTTTCAAAATCGTATTCCAATTTTTATCGGTCAGATATTTATTGGGGTAAAAATACTGAATCATGTTCCAGTATCGGTAGAGAGTCAATAACCGGAATCCGGCATCCGGATAAGGCATATTCGGGTAGGGATTTTCATTTGTAAAAACAGGATTTCTAACATTCTGTACTGCATCAATATAAAAATGCGTTCCTTGATACCGGTTTTTATAGATTTCTTTTAACTTTTCTTTTAATTTTTGACTCATATTACCATTATCAATCCACGATAAGTCGGGTTTCAGTAAAGCGCCGGCAGGAGTTTCTTTGCACGTTTTACATTCGGGGATTTCTCCGTATTTTTCGATCCACCGAAGAATAAACTCGTCTCGTTTCGTATTATCAGTTATTTTCAAATATTCGGGTAAAATCCGAAACAATTCATAATCCCAATTGTAATCTCCGATTGCAACAGCCGGATGATGATATTTTAGGAATCCCCATATTCTGCCCAATAATTCCAAGTCATTTATTTTTTGATTGTCCAATGGGGGGAAGACAATATTTGAACCGCTATCAAATTCTTTGTCTTTTTCGGCCGGTAAGCGTTCTTTTTCGTAAGGTTTTGCATATTTAATTTCTTTACCATCAATGGTAATCTGCAAATCATCTAACCACATTTTTCCTTTTCCGACCAATAATCCGCCAAAGACGATTTGCTGTGTTTTAGCGGGGTTCATAGCTAAAGTTATTTCATATTTTTTCCAATTCGTCGTCCCTGTTATTCCGGTTTGTTGCATATTATCAAATGCAATTTGAGGGTCAATCCGCATCCACAATCCGGCATAACCCTCAGTCACATTTTCCGTTTTAATGTACCCCGATAAAGTAATGCTTTTTCCTTCATAATTATCCGGAAGGATAAGCGTTACCGGTTGGAAATAGGCGGAATCTCCTATATACTCTATGGCTATTGAATACTTACCGGATTTAACAATTACGGAATCTAAAGAAACGGTATAATTCTTTTGCGGATAAATATACCAAACGGCAGGTTTTCCATTTTGAACGTCTTCAAAACTTAAATTTAAATTCAAGCCGTTATCTTTGGTCTGCGAACAACCGATGACAAACAGGAATGAAAATACGGTTGAAAGGAATAATTTTGATATGATGCGTTTTTATGCCAAATATAAGTATTTTTTTACTAAGAAAATCGAATTATTTGAAATAAAAACGAGCGTCCAATTGATAGAGTGGTTATTAATCCGAGTATCGTTGGTAATCCTTCATTTTTCCGGATTCAAAATCAAAACTTTTTCTTGCCCGGCGCCTAAGAATAATTCTTTTATATTGATTTCCGATGCGATATACTCCGCATCTCTTCCCGCTTTGTAAATTCGGGATGCCGGATCAAACTCTTGTATTTCATACCGCCGGTTCTTGGATTGTAAATGACAAGAATCGGTAACTTCAAAAGTTAATTGTTTGAGGTTTGCCAATTGATAGCGGATATGTGCTGCCATTAAATATTTATTCTTTGTCCATTTTTTAATTATTTTGTAAGGATACCTCAGCCTTGATAGCGTTTAAATGAGCTATTTTAACATTTTTCTACTGAAATGAATCATTACTTCTTTTATGCTTTTCTTTATTTACATCCGGTGTTATTTGGAATCCTATCATATTATGTTCTTCAAAAAAACGATAGCTTTCTGGATTATTTGAGTTTTAATTTAGTGTTTTTCGATAGGTTTCAGATATAGATAATAATTTTTTAAATCAAGTACAAGGTCGAAGTTATCCAGAACTTTGTTTCCTATCAGACCGGAAAAAGGGTATCTGCATTCCTCGTCTAAGGAAAAGTATGCAAAATGCTTTTCCGTTACGAAATATTTGCCGATTTTTATTGTATCCGCGATTATTGCAAAAAGAGGACTTAGTCCTCCTTTTCCATGAGTTTTTCCGAAAATGGCGCTATCCGATTGTATATCATATTTGTATATCATGCGGTTATCAAAATATATACTCCCGTTGAAACCGGTGTCGAACATTAATAACTCTCTTATTTTTTCCCCCTGTAGAGAAGCAACAACCGGTATTCCCAAAAAACCATTCTCTATCTCTATCTTTACCGAATCATAACCTAATAAGCCGTTGGTATCGGATAATTCTCGAAGATATTGTTTACTGAATGATAGTTCGATAATTTTTTGATCAAAAAATAACCAAGGCAAGTATGCAATATCATAACCTAACCATTGGAAAATGGATTGACTTTTATCGAGATAATATGTATCTGCTGAGTCTCTATAAATTTGTTCCCATTGTCCAATTTGTACTTTCATTGCTTTTTGTGTCTTATATTCTTTTTTTCCAAGTACCCTTTTCTTAAAATCGAAATCTAAACTATCAGAAAATACGACACCTTTTGTCCCTGTTTCTAACCAATATCGTAGAGAAATTGAATCGTTCAAAGTTCCTGGAATTAATATCGCTCTATAGGATCTGGGGTTGTACTCAAATGGTACAGTATCTTCGAGAATATCGGTTGTTGTTTTCGGTGTTTTTGCACTGCACGAAAACAGGAAGCTTGAGAGTAAGATGAATATGTTTATTCTAATATTCTTCATAACCGTTAATTTAATTAATTCAAGTTGCTGTATTTATAAATCATAGAATTTATCGAATGTATAAGCCCAAATGAAGGGCAATAAGCTTAATTAAAAAAACCGTTTTCAGACAACTGCATGAATTAATTTAATTTTTAATATACTCTATGATATTGCATACAGTATCGCTTGACATCATTGCCTTTGTATGCGTTTCATAACAGTACCAACACGAAAAGTTGCAATTCAAAGTGGGCATAATTATTAAGCGATGGTGTCTGTCCGAAAATACCTGCATCCGATTTCTTAACAATAAAATGGCAGGTATATTGGCGCTTATTTCTTCTATTACTCCAAGTTTATACATAGCGCTGAAAAGTACAGGATTATTTTCTTCCAACTTTGTCAGACAATTTTTATGATTCAATATCATTTCATAATCACGACTGCTTATTGCAAATAACATTTGGTTGAATAAATTAACGCCTATTGTTTTTTCTTTTTTCTTTTTGAAAATATTATACTTACTTAATTTATAGCTTTCCATACTATTTTAATTATCAATTTTTTTCAAATATAAATCATAGTTTATCAAATCCAGAATAACTGAAAAATTCTCCATCGTTTTAGTGCCTAATAAGCTTCTTCCTTTGTAATTATTAGTATTATCAAATGTAATCCTCATATTTTGGTTAGCTACATACAAGCTCCCAATTTTAATGGTATCCGCAGGTATAGAAAATCCGGAAATAGAACCGTAAAGCGCTGTACTTTGTCCATAGTAAGCTTTTGTCGTATCAATTCCCTGTTTTTCATACTCATCAGTATGAAAGTTTACATATCCATTATGACCCGTATCAATAATGACGGTGTCTTCCATTGTTTTTCCCTGTAATACAACTTGTGCAGGAATTAGAAGAGAGTTGTGAAATAATGCTATTTTAATTTTTGAATATACTGTAACATCCGGGAGTTCGTTATAGACAAGAATATGCTGATTTTGAAAATCAAATTCAATTATTTTATTTTCAAAAAACTCCCAACCTACCAAAATTGTATTTTTCCCTAACATATTAATAAAACTCCTTCGATTACTTCCATAAAAATTAATATTCATTTGTTTTTTGAATTTTCCGATTTGTACAAAAGCGCTATCGTGAACGAATAATTTTTTTAAACTATCCGAAATAATAAAACGATTACCCGCAAGGCCTGTATCGAAAAATACTTTAAAATGCAGTGAATCATTCACAACGCCATCCAAAATCGGTAGACGAAGATTATCGTATTTATAACTGTATTGCATCGGAATTGTATCCGAAGGAAATGCCCCTACTCTTTCTGCTTTTTTGTTACTGTTTTGACACATAACAAAAAATAAAAATAATGGAATCAAAAACAGAGAATATTTTTTCATAGATTCTATTTTAATACATTAAAAAACAACCGCCAAATTAATATTTTTCTATCATATTTCCAACGTATTTAACAATTTTTAGCAAAAGGAGTGTGTCAAAAACTCTAACTAAATTGCAGATTTTTGGCACACCCACTTGTTTAAATACTAATTTCCACATTTATTGGGTTGAACGGAACAATTTTCAGACACTTCACAAGAATAATTGTCATTTATATATGTACCACACCACTCATAGCTATAATTAGTATTACTACCTCCACCTCCGTATCCGGGAGAATAAAGGTCGGAAGCATTGTTAGCGCTTTGATTAGAGCTTGTAGATGAACCTCCGGGCTGACCGGCGTAAAGACATCCGCAGGAGCAATTCCCGCTGCTGCCCCATAAAAGATCCATTTCAAGCTCGTTTAAATAACTTCTTTGTGCAAGTTGATTCAATCTCAACTTTTCAAGTTTCTTCATTTTGATTTCTTAATATAAAATTCATACTCTTTTTTCATTCTCTTAATCGCATGACAAAAGTCATGTCCGGTTATCATTTTAACGTTCTCAGCCGGAAAAAGAACCTTTTTCTCTCTGTTAACGGGAAAGTATATATTCCGAAAATATAACAGGTATTTGCTATCAGATACTATCGGAATAACTCTCTCCTAATTGATTTGCGCCGAATGATCTCTATAATAATGACACAATCACTCAAAAGCGAACAGATATCAATGCCGCTTTTGATAGGATTTTTTATTCATTCGGCTTTAGATACAAATAAAAATTTTTTAAATCCAGTATAAGAGTAAAATGCTCTAATACTTTATTACCAATTAGTCTGTTACGCACGCCTACACTAGTAGTACTAAAACCTATATGCGTATCCGATAGCGTAAATTTCCCCAATACAATGGAATCTCCGAGAATAGAGCCTCCGGGAAGAAGACCTCCACTTGTTATTGAAGCCCCATGGAATGCACCTGTTAAATTTATCTTATATTTATCCAAAAAATATTTACTTAGCATTATATCTCCGTTGAATCCTGTATCTATACTAAATTCTTCTTCAATACATTTTCCCTGTACAAATATTTTTATGGGTATTCTTGGGTTATTATTCATTACTTCCATTTTTATGGGGAAAAAATCATTTGTAACAGGAATTGTATCCAATTCACGAATAAATTTATTCTGATAGGAAATTTCAATAATTTTATCCTCAAAAAACCGCCATCCGATAATGGCATCAAAATGTCGAAAAATCGGATTGTTTCTTTCTATAACGTAAACCGGACAAGTAGATTTATAAGTTCCTATTTGCAGATAAACCATTGTATCTGCTAACAATCCGGTTAAGCTATCGGACATGAGAATATATTTACTTCCGCCGGTATCAAACATAACATTCAACGAAATTGAATCGTTAAGTATGCCTTTGAAAATCATTAGTTTCAGCATCTTGTCGTCGTATTCGAATGAAACGGTTTTTGTGTCTGCTGCCTGCTGTTGTTTATCCTCAGTTTGTTGTTGTTTACATGACAAGGTGAAACAAATTACACACAATAAAAAGAAGAATGGACGAGATTTCATAACTATTGTTTTTTTATTGAAAATTTTTGATACAGACTCTCTAAAAAGTTGCTTTATTCATCGTTGCAAAATATTAAAAGATAAATAATTATTGAAAATCAACGTCATAACTTACTTTACTTGAAACGATGTCAAAGCAAACTTTTTAGACAAACCGTGTAGATTAGTTTAACAAATACCAATTCATAAACATTTGTTAGCATTTGTTAGGGGCCGAATTGTCGGAATCAATGCTTGATTCATTGCAAACATTCTCCTTGACTGGTGAAATAATTGTTTCTGCCTTTAAGTCGTCAATAATAATCATTTTAATATGACCAACCTTTCCAAGTTTGCCTTTTTTAGTCGTTTTTCCTTCCCATGGACTACTCTTTGCCATGACAAATACTTTGCTCTTTTTTGACTTCTTGTCCCTTTTTCAAGGGTATATTTTTTCATCATCTTCTGTTTCTGTGGAAAAAAATCCCTCGTCTAATTCATGTATTCCTGATAAAGTATATTTTTCATCTCGTATTCTCATCACTTGACGCAGTTTGTGAACCATAGCCCAAACAGGTTCATAATATTTGCGCCCCAATTGGCGTTGAATTTCACTGGCTGAAAAACTTTTCTTTATACTTGTTAACAAATGAATAGCGATAAACCAATATCGAAAAGGTAATTGAGAACCATGCATTACTGTATTGGCTTGTAAACTTCGACGTTTACCGCATTGCTTGCATTCATAACATTCTTTATCTTTTTTCCAATAGTGTTCTTTGTGTCCGCATTTAGGACAAATAACTCCTTGCTTATCACGAAAATCCTTGAACTTCTTTCGACAACTTAATTCGTCCGCGTACTGCAATATAAAATTCAGTATATTCATCTGATTACATATTTTTTGTAAAGATAAGCATTTTAGGTGATATATCCGATAACCGTATATTTTTTTCATTTCTTTTAATTTAAAAGTAAAATATATTCAATTATATCTTGTTATTCAATTTCTTACCCAATAAACTACAACTTTTGACAATCCGCAAGCGCTGACATTAGTATAGCGCTATTTTCAACTTTATATACAACTCTCAAAAATCAGAAAAATCTTTAGTATGCTTTTTTCAGTAAAACCGGTGCTACGACAAAGAGGAAATGATTTTATTCGCAAAAAGAATATGAAAAACAGAGCTTAATAAGAATAGACGTTTTATTATCTTTGCCGGGATTATTTGGGTAGTATTATCCACACTTTTTCTTGCCCGGCGCCCAAGAATAATTTTTTTATATTGATTTCCGATGCGACATATTCCGCATCGCTACCGGGTTTGTAAATTCGGGATGCTGGATCAAACTCTTGTATTTCATACCGACGGTTCTTGGGGTTCTCAATCGTTATATTTGTTGTAACAGGCGTTGTTCTTTCATTAAACAGATAAACAAATAATGTTTCGCCGCATCGAACTCCCAAAGCCCGGATGTTGTCCGCTTTTACAGACAACGATTCAAATGAGCCGTTCCCTGCCGCCAGCATTTTATCGCTGATTTCCCTTACACCTTGGAAGTAAGGTACCATGTTTCGGCTGTCGAAAAACTCCCACCACCAACTCATGGGCGTTACCGGGGTAGGGGAGAACAATCCGTACCATAAGCCGCGTTTGAAATCCGTATCCATTTCATCGGCAAAGTCATTGAAATTTTTATTCCAATCCCATTCGTAACCAAATTCGCCGATAATATAAGGTTTCTTAAACTCCGCTGTGTATCGGTTAATTTCTTCCGGAATGGAAGAAGTATTTTTGTAAATATGCTTTTGATTAATATCCATGTTTTCTATGGAATTTAATCCCTCAATGTCGCGGTGCGAAATGCTGGTGGTTATAATGTGCCGATAGGGGTCTATCGTTTTGAGATAACGGCTCATTTCATCGTGCCATTGCACAATGTATTCGCTTTTTATCGGATCATGATTTCTTCCGAATTGAACATTGTCCACTTCGTTGAAAAATTCCCACATGGCTATACTCGGACTGTATCCCCAACGGGCGACGATGTATCGCAAACGGTTTTTATAGCGTTCTTTAGACTTGGGATTGATAAAGAAATCTTCGGCGGAAACGGCAACTCCTCCGTCTTTTTCCAAATACCCCCCCTGCCCCAAAGTCAGCATCATATACAATTGCAAAGAATCGCACAACCCTACCAAACGATCCATTTTAGCCGATGCGCTCGGATTGTAAAATTCGTCGGACGGAGTATATCGCCTGTTGTTGAAAGGGCCTTTGTAGTCAATCGGTAAATTCCAATGACATATCCATGTGCGAAAAAAGTTTCCTCCGTTCCGTGCGAATTTCGGCAACATATATTCGTAATTATAGATGTCGGGCTTTTCATGTAAACCGTTGAAATATTTAGAATCATCGGTATCGCGCGACTCCCAGCAAATATTTTCGCCGATTCCGCGAAAGGGCTTACCGTTATCGAATTGCAACGTCCAATAATCTTTAGTATGTAAAAAACCGGTTTTATCGGATCGCCTAACCTTCAAGGTTTGTCCTTTGGAAATCTGTAAAATCTTCTCCGATTCCGTCAAACGGAACCGAAGAAGATATTTTCCGACTTCTTGCGGAGTAAAGCGAGCTTTCCACACGGAAACTTGTCCGCTCTCGCCCGATTGATAATAGCAAGGCAACAGCCGATTTTCTCCCGAAGGAGTCGTTATCAGCATATCCAATGCAACCTCTTCCTGCAAATAAGGATTGTTCCATCGGGCTTTCAATTCGATTTCAATATCGGTACGATCGTATTGAATCGAATAATGGGTTGCCCGAATCCGAATGATTTGAGCAAATCCGGGATTGACGAACAAAATCGAAAACAGAAACAGGAAGCCGGATACGTATTTTTTCATGGAAGATGCGCTCTAATGGCATTTACATCCAGAATGACTACGGTATTGGTATTCGTAGCGCTCAATTCAAACCGGGAAGGATTGGCAAGTCCGACCGTCAGAACTAACTTTTTGTCCGTATAACTGTCGTTTTTCAACGCTTCCACCGGAACGGCCATGTAAAAACCGGCTCCGCTCTCATTGGCTGCAACCTCTACTTTTTGAGGCAGGGAATACAGTGAGGCCGGAAATATCATTCCGTTTTCAACTAATCCGTCGGATATAATTTGTGCGGTAGTATCGGTACGGGCGATGATGTCCACCGAATAAGCTGCGTTCGACAAATCGCCGGAACGCAACACGCCCAGCAGAATCTGTAATTCATTTTTATCGGCGTCTATTTTGAAATTATAGGTATAGGTGCTATCGCCGGACGGTACATAATAATTGTTGTTTAATCCTCCGCTTCCGGTGGCTTGCGGCATGTAGATATAGGCAAATCCGTAATCGTCCGTACCTTCGCCATTTTCGCAACCGGAAAATCCTGCTAAAAATAAAACTGCGATTATTATTAATGCTATTTTTTTCATAAATAATTATATTAAACTGTTATGTTATCGAGGGATTGCGGGTCTTCGCTACGCTACGCCCGCAATAACGCCCCATTCATAATTCATAATTTATAATTCATAATTCTTCAATACCCTTCGTTTTGCGTCAACGTCCCTCCGGAGTTGATCACTTCGGAACGGGAAAACGGTAAAAGATAATTTTTCGTTTGGAACACTCTTTCTCCGGCGTTTTTTATTTGATAAACAAAATTACCGGCTCCGTCTTTGCTTACTTCCACTCCTTGTACCGGTGTGTTCAGCACGGTTTCCGCATCTTTCCAGCGAAGCAAATCCCAATAACGATGATCTTCGAATGCCAATTCCACTTGACGTTCGTGTTTCACCGCATTTCTAAATTCCGCGACATCCGTAACCGTAACCGACGGCAAGGAAGTACTTGCGCTGTTTCGGACTTGGGTCAAGGCTTGTCGGGCGGTCATTGTAAATCCTTCCGGTTGAGCGTCCGGACCGTAAGCTTCATTCATTGCTTCCGCATACATCAGAAGTATATCCGCATAACGGAATATAATCCACACATCGGGGTCGGTAGCGTTTTGCGTCAGATTCAAGTTGTCTCGAATAAACTTTTTCAGATAATAACCGGTCTTGCTTGCATTGGGCTTCCGCATATCGTCGGTTCCGCCGGGCGATTCGTCAATGGTGCGGCTGTTCCATGTGCTGCCATTCGTTGCCACAGTCGCCGCCAAACGTGGATCCCGGTTACTGTAAGGGTTGAGCGGATCCGGCGTTTCGATATATTCGTATGCGGCAACCAAATTTTCGGTAGGAGTAATGCCGCTGTTTCCTCCCGGCGTAGCAATCGGGTAATTGGCTCGTTCCAAAAAATTACTTGCCGCCGACCGGCACAAGAAAATACTTTCAGCATTGGATGATGCATTATTGCCTTGAAAGTAAGTACTGTAATTTCGATTGGCAGGCATCGTGTAATTCATAACGTTTATCACGTCTTGGGCGGCTTTTGCCGCTCTCTCCCATTTGGTTTTATCGTTTGTGGGATTATTCAGCGGACTTGCCGCATACAAAAGTACGCGAGCCTTGATAGCCAAAGCTGATTTTAATTCAAAACGTCCGTCGTTTCCGGCCACATTGTCCGGGTTCGTTTTCCAATTGGTTTGCAAACTGTCTTTATAAGTATCAATTTCCCGTACAATATATTCTACCACGTCGTTATAAGAAGAACGGGGAATTTTTCCCGGATTTTCCGATTGAGCTAATGTGGTTTCCACAATGGGAACTCCGCCGAAACGCTTGATTAATTCCATATAATAATAAGCCCGACAAACATGCGCTTCTGCCCTGAACCAGTTCAAATTTCTCAAATCCTTGCCGTAATTGATAAAATCTTTTACCGTGTCGCGGTTCAAAGCTAACAATTGTTCCCCGTTTCGGGCAAAATCCAGAAAGAAATTAGCGGCTCGTATGCCTTCATAACAGTTAGAATAGATAGTATCGGTTGCCGAATTCACATTATCGGGACTGATAATCCCTCTGTTGAACAGGTAGGTGTAACCCGATTCCCGGGTTCGTTGCGCTTCGTCCGAGGCGGCAGCGAAAAAGTTACTGTCCAAGGCGGCAAAACCCAATTGTATCGGACTGTACATGGCATTACCAAACGACCATAAAGTACTTCGATTGGTTTCAATCGCTTCCGGCGTAAAATCCGTATCTATTTTTGTATCTAAGAAATCACTGCATCCGCTCCATAAGAGTAACGCGAAAACGATAAAGACGAATGTTTTACTATATTTGATTTTCATATATGTATGCTATTAAAATGTTACAGATACTCCCAGCGTATAGGATTGAAGGGACGGATATCCGAAATAAGATTCCGGATCCATATTATAGTCTTTCAGCAGTCGGCTCCAAGTGACAGGATTAGTCGCATTTAGGAAGACCCGTACCTTGGCGATTGTATAACCCAATTCAATATACTGAATCCGCAGGAAATTGTTGCTTCGTATCCAAAAAGAACTGCTGTGATAATTATTGGCGTTACTCGTTGCGGTTAATCGCGGATAAGTAGCCGTAGCCCGCGTGTCAATACCCTGCTCCGGATAATACGCCCAAGCGCCTTGGGCGATGGGATACGCATTGCCGTTATCTACAAAAGCCATAAACTGTTCGGGATAATCCATCATATTAACGGAAGAACCGGCAGCGCCGCGAAACAGAATGTTGAGGTCAAAACCTTTGTATTTCAGATTTCCGCCAAAGCTGTAATAGAAATTCGGATAAAACGGTTTCCCTATTTCGGTAACATCCGTTTCGTCAATATAGCCGTTGTTGTCTAAATCCTTGTATTTAAGGTCACCCGGTTGTACGGAACCGAAAGTCGAAACGGGCAATCCGGGCTTCAATGAACCATCGGCATTGAAATCTTCCAATTGATAGAATCCGTCGGCCACCAAACCGATTCTCGTACCCAACGCACGACCGGTTAATGCATTATAAGGATAAGCGGTAGGAACTTCAGCCATGAAATCAATGGTATTCTTTGCGTAAGACGCCGTTCCAAACAAAGCGTATTCGAAATCGCCGGCTTTGTCTTTCCATGTAACAGTTCCTTCCAAGCCTTTATTCGTCATTTTACCGACATTGTCCATGTAATAATTCATTCCGTAATACTGCATTTGCGTTTGGTCGAAAGTCAGAATATTGCTGCGTTTATCCAGAAACGCATCCAAAGTCAAACCGATTTTATTAATCAGATTAATATCTAAGCCGACATTGTATTTCATGCTTTTTTCCGCAAAAACGTTGGGATTGGCTATAAATATCGGAGCCAGTCCGCTGTTCCACCGGTAAGGCGTCGTGTTACCGCTATTGAATCCGCCGGTATAATAGTAATACTGTTGGTATAAAAAGCGTCCGTTGGAGCCGAAGTTTCCGGTGTTTTCATCCGTATCAGCGCCGCCGATTTTTCCGACGGAAGCTCTCAATTTCAGTAACTTGACAATCGGATTTTCTTTCAAAAAGGCTTCATTGGAAATAATCCATGCGGCCGAAAGCGAAGGATAAAATCCGAAGCGATTACCCGGCGCATAAGCGTCCGAACCGAAATAGGAAAATCCAAATTCGCCCACATAGCGATTGTCATACGTATAGTTCGCTCTTCCGTTGTAATTCAAGTAATGGTATTTGTAATTGAAACGACCATCGCCTTGATAATCGGAAGCGTGAAAGTTAACGGCGGAAAGTAAAGCATGCTTACCCCATTGCTGTTCGTAACCCGCCGAAACAAGGTATTGTTTCCATGTTTCCATTCCGCCTGAACCGTATCCGCCTGCCGTGATTGAAGTCGTCTGGTCGGTAGTAGTCGTCTGGCCGTTGTAGTAGCGGGCATAATTCCGTGTTTTATTATACGTACTTAATGTTCTTGAATAAAATGAAATGCCTTCTTTCAAGTACAGTCCGGGAGTGATGAAGTCTAATTTTTCTTTGAGCGTAAAGTTACCCTGCAAAACACGCAAACGGGAAGACTCCCAACCCAAACCGTTGATAGACCCTACCGGATTATTCGGATACAGCGTCGTCCCCGAATAATGGGTTTGTTCTTCGTCATCGTAGGGAAAATAAATATTGGAAGGATAACCGGCTAAATTATTCATCAAAGTATCCATGTCGTAATTCGGATTTTTTATGTTTTCAATCCTTCCGCCCAAATCAATTTTCGCTTCAAAAATATTCAACATATCCAAATCGAAATTCGACCGCAAATTAAATTTGTTCATATCCATATTGGATACTTTATCTTTATTATCGCCCGAGTTGTTAATGTTCAATAAACCGTTCTGATCGGCGTAATTGAATACGATATTATAACGAGCGCTTTCATTTCCGCCGTTAAACAGCACATTAGCATCCACATAGTTACCCGTATTTTTCAGTACTTCCTTATACCAGTCTGTATTCGGACTTTTACCGTTTTGGTAATCGGCCAATTGTTCTTGCGAATAATAGGGCGTCCAAACCCGTCCGTTGTCGTTGCTCGCCGCTTGATTGTATAACGAAGCAAAAGTATAAGAATCTAAAGCTTTATTCGTATTGACCGGTTTTTGCAGACTGCCTCGGACTTGCACGGAAAGGGTCGGTTTACCTGCTTTTCCCCGTTTGGTCTCAATCCAAATAACGCCGTTGGCGCCTCGCATACCGAAAGTAGCCAAAGAAGCTGCATCTTTCAATACGGAAACCGTTTCTATTTCCATCGGCGAAAGATTTTGGAGAAAATCGCTGTTGACTTCAAAACCGTCCACATAAATTTTTGCAATGTTCATGGTTGATATTCCGTAACTTCCGAAGCCGCGAATCAACCAACCCGCGACGTCGCCCGGCATACCGCTGCTTTCCGTGATAGACAAACCGCTCATTTGCCCCGCCAAGCTGTTGGGAAGACTCATGGAAACCGTTTTACCCAAAATCGTCCCTTCTGCCGTTGAAACAGCTGCCGTATTACTGATTATTGTTGTAGGAAATGCTCTTCCCGGAACGATGCTGTCCGGTTTCTGTTCCTGTGCCGTCAAGTTTACGCCCGCGAAAATAAATATACCTCCGAGTATCCATTTCCCGATATTTTGTATTTTATTCATAATTTTCATTTATTATAAGTTAATATCCCGGGTTTTGAACGATTATCCCTTTGTTCACTTCACTCTGAGGAATCGGTTCCAGATACATTTTGGGATTCCAGTAAGCCACATAAGTGTTGGCGTCCCAATAGGAAATCAAACAATCCGGCAGGTTTTGATTGCCGCCGGTCTTGGATTGATCCACCAAGAACTGAAATTCCCGCATTTGTCCGCCGATAATGCCGGCTCCGATATTCGCCAATTTCCAATGTTTTGCATCGTAATAGCGGCGATTTTCGCCTTCCATTTCGATTGCCTTTTCCCGTTGAACCAAAGCGCGGAGTTTATCTTTATCTGTTTCCGTGATGGAAGGTAATCCGGCCCGATTGTGTACGAGATTCAAATTTTCCAAGGCTTTTGCCGAATTGCCGACTTCGTTGTAGGCTTCCGCTAAATTCAAATAGATTTCCGCCATGCGAAACAAAGGAGGTTCGAACCATACGCGTCCGCCGGCATTGTAGTAGAACTTGGTAGGCGCTCCGCAACCTTTTCCCGATTCTCCCACGCCCGGAAAAACATCCGGCGCCGCCGCATTGATATTAAAAGTATTGCCGGTTTTTCGTCCCCAACCCGACAAACTCCAGTTGTTATCGCCCGGATTTACTAAGGATTCCACTCCCGGTACGATATAATCCACACGGAAACGCGCTTCCATTTTGTTAACATGATCTATCCAGTCGCTTGCCGGACGCGGTTGCGCATCTCCCACCTTCGGCCAATCGGGCGTTGTTCCGTCGGCATAATAATAGTTTTCCAGAAAATTGGTTAACAACCCGACATTGTCCGTATCGTAGTGATTGTTCGTCCAATAATTGGAAGTATTGTAATAGTACGCGATGTAATTATTTCCCTGATCGGAACTGTCGTATTTATAAGCTAAGATCACTTCGTCATTTCCGGGAAAAGAAACGGCTGTTCCATAATCCGCTGCCGCATTGGGATTGGGTTGTCCCGCTCCGCCGCCGGTATTCAACAAATGATACCCGTTGGCATTTGCCCAAGTCAACACCGCTTCGTTGGAAGCGATTGCTTCGTTCCACCGATTCGGGTCTTGATTGCCGAAACAAACCAATTGGTCGGTTTTCGAATCGGAAAGATAAGGCGTTGCGCTGTTAAACAGCGGACGGGCGGCAAACAGTTGTAAGCGCGCTTTGATTGCCAGTACGGCGCCTTTTTGGATACGTCCCGTATATTTTGTGTCTTGATTATAATTATCGGGAACCAGCGCCAAGGCTTTATCGCATAAATCAAGAATAAAATCGTAAGTATCCTGCAAGGACGAACGCGGAATATTCAAATCGTCGCTCGCTTCAAAAGATTTGGTCACCAACGGTAAACCGCCGTAACGATAGAACATTCCCATGTAGCGATAAGCTATCAACGCCAATGCTTCGCCTTTGTAGTTGTTTTTCATTGACTCGTCCATATCCGGAACGCGGTCAATGTTTTCATAAACGAGATAACACTCGCGGACACACGCCCAGTTATCGGCAAAACTATCGGCGCCGGCGTCGGACTGGTCGCAACCGTTTACGCTCAATCCCACTTCGCTGATGATGTACGTTCCATGCCAGTTGTATCCGCGATAACGTTCGCCGGAGATCGAACCCAAGGTTCCGTGCGAAACGCCCCAGCCGGTAGGCCAACCGTGTTTCAAGGCATCGCGATAGCATTTGGCTAATGCGCTTTCCGCATTTTTGGTCGAGGAATAGATTTCATCCAAATCAACGGTTCCGGAAGTATCCGGCATTTCCAAAAATGTATTTTCGCAAGAAAACAAAGTGATTGTAAATAACAAAATCAATATCTTTTTCATATCCGTCATTCTTTACTTAAAATTGTATATTAAACCCCATATTGAAAACCTGCGTAAGCGGATAAATATAGGACGCCGGGTTATTTTCGCTGCTGCCGTCTGAAGTTTCCGGGTCAATTCCCAGTTTACGCATGGCATTTTGAAAAGTAATCAAGTTGTTTCCGTTCAGATAAACGCGGAGAGAAGAAATACCCGCCCGTTGCATAAATTTCCGCTTCGACGAAAAAGTATAACCGACTTCAACGTTTTTCAATTTGAAGTAATCAGTGGAAAACATCCAGTAATCGCTCGTCAGATAATTATTATCCGATGTGGTTCCGTTGAATAAGGCGCGAGGATAAGTGATGTTTTCTCCGGCAGCGTATTTTTCCGGCGTCCATCGTCCGTCAAATTCCCATTGCCAAGCATTTCCCGCATATTTATAAAAAGGAATGGCCATTCCGGGAGTGACATAAAAAGAGCCGTTAGCGGTTCCGCTGAACAACGCTTGGATGTCAAATCCCTTGTAATCGAATCCTATTTTAATTCCGTAAGAATATTGCGGAAAATTCGGATAACCGATGGGCGCAACATCTTGGTTATTGATGATACCGTCGCCGTTCAAGTCCACGTAGCGAATATCTCCCAAAGTGGCTTTGTTGCTGGTATAATTGTTGTAGGGACGGTTAGCCAATTCTTCGACGGTATTGAACAATCCGTCGCTTTTCAATCCGAAACGTTGACCGATGCTGAAACCGGTCTGATTCATCCAATAATAGGGATTCGGCGCTTCCGCCCGGTAGATGATTTTATTTTTCGAATAATTTAAGTTGCCTTCTATCGAATAACCGATTCCTCCTCCGGTGCGATCCGCCCAACCCAAAACGATTTCATATCCTTTGTTGGACGTTTTTCCGACATTGGCGGGCGGCACTTTTGACGCATCCACGCCGTAAATACCCGGTATAATTCCCAACACGGTTAAAATATCATTTCTCGATTCGTGAAAATAATCATACGAAAAAGAAAGGCGATCGGTAAGAAATCTCAGTTCGATGGCGGCGTCTGTCTTTTTCGCTTTTTCCCAGGTTACATTCGGATTTCCCAATGTTCCTTCGACGGCTCCGGCATAATAATCGCTTGCCGTATTGCCGGTATTTCCCCACCAATAACCGTTCTGATTCAAGAGGTAGGTATTGGGCAGGTAGAGATAACGACGCTTATTGTCGCTTCCCAATTGGTCGTTACCGACTTCTCCGTAGGAAGCGCGGATTTTAGCAAACGTTACCCATGGGTTTTTCGGAAAAAACTTTTCGCTGGTAGGAACCCAACCGATGGAATAAGCCGGGAAGTAACCAAACCGTTTCCCTTTCCGAAACTGTTCGGTACCGTTGTATCCCATATTCAGTTCCAATAAATAGCGTTCATCGTAATTGTAAGTAACCCGTCCGACCAACCCGATCACGCCGGAAGGCGTATTGGTGTTGTTGCTGTCATCGGGCATATAATATTTGGTGGCCTTTCCCAAAAGCAAAGCCGAAAGGTTGTGCGGACCGAAACTTTCAGTCCAGTCCAAACCGGCATCTAAATACAACTTATTCCAATTGCTGTATCCCCATTGGGTGAAACTGTCTTGACCGATAGCGCCTCCGAAATATTCCAATACATTCGGATTTTCCAAATTGCGTTGCACGGTATAGGCGGGAATGGACGGATTAATCAAGGTCACGCGGTTGTAATTGTCCTGATAACTCACCGTTCCCCGCAATTTCAGATGTTTCAAAAGGTAATCCAATTCATGTTCCACTTTAATCGTCGCATCCAGCAAAGTATTGTCCACGATGCCCGTACCGCTGGCCAATAAATTGTAAATGGCATTTTGAGCGCCTATCTGGCTGTTGGTTTTTACAGCCAACGGATTCTGTACCGAACCGGGCGTCCCCGCAAAATCATTAATCAAGTGATTATCAATAATTCCGGGTGCAGACATCGGATTTCCGTCATATACATATTGCATAATTTGTTTGTAACGTCCGCTCAAATCGTAAGGATCGAAATCGGTAGTATTATCGCCTATACCGGGACCTTTGGCGCTTCCCATTTGGCCGGCCAGATTAATTGATATTTTCAAGTTGTGCAACACGTTTATATCAAAATTGGAACGAAAATTATACCGGTTGAAAGAGGATTGGGTATCGGCGCCGTAATATTTTTCCGCTTTGGTAATCCCCTGTTGAAAAAAATAACCGATGGATGCAAAATACTTCAGCCGGTCGTTACCGCCCGAAACATTCAAGTTGAATTGGGTTTGCGGCCCGTATTGCCCGAATTGTTCCCCGTATAAATCATGACTGCCGTAATACAGAGCCGGACTGTTCAATAGAGACGTTCGTTGGTCGGAAGTTAAGTTCGTCATAGCGGCTACTTCATCGGAAGTGAAATCCCGGTTGTTTTTGAATTTCCACAAATCCGTATCGCTGTATTTATACATGGAATTGCTCGCGGCGCTTGCATAACTTCGTATTTCGGTGTCAATCGCTTCGTTCCGCATGGACGCCCAATCGTAAGACGACAGATTGTGTTGAAGATTGGAAGCTTTGGTAACTCCGAAGTTGGACGAAAAACTGATGACCGGCTTGCCGGAAATTCCCCGCTTCGTGGTAACGATGACTACTCCGTTTGCCGCACGAATACCATATACGGCGGTTGAAGACGCATCTTTCAAGACGCTGAGACCCAATATTTCATTGGGATCCATGGAATTAAATTCAGAGAAAGCTTGTTCTGCCGATTGTTCTACGCCGTCAATCACAATCAAAGGCGTATTATTGCCGTAGGTAGCGATACCGCGAATGCGAATGGTTGCCGCATTTCGTCCCGGTTCGCCGCTGGTTTGCAGACCGCTGACACCCGGCGTATTGCCGACAAGCGCGTTGCTGATGTTGGCTACCGGCGTCGCTAAGATTTCCTTTCCGGAAAGCGTTGAAATCGCTCCCGTTACGTTCACTCGTTTTTGGGTGGCAAAAGCGGTTACGATCACTTGCTCTAATCCTACGGATTCTTCGGACATAATCACATCTACGGTTTCCCTGCCTTCTACGCCGACTTCAGAGGTATTCATGCCTATGTAGGAAAAGACCAGCGTTGCATTAGCAGGTACATTAGATAAGGTATAACGACCGTCCGCGTCCGTTATCGTTCCGAGTGTTTTTTCTTCTTTTACACTGATGCTTACTCCAATCAACGTTTCTCCCGATTTGTCTTTAACGATTCCGCTTACCGTAACCGGACGAGAATTTTGGGCATATCCGGGCGAAATACTCAAAACAAATACCAATACAAACGTTTGGAGATAGCAAAAGATAGCGTGAGGTAATTTTCTAATTTTATACTTCATAATAATACATATTAAGTCACTATATTTAAAACATACTTGTTAATAATACAAAACTTTGTGCCGGAATCGTCATCCGGTGCGTTTTTTTGATCGTGATTTCCGATTGCGCCGGAACCGGATGTTCTTCGTTGTAAACAGACAGGGAGGCATCGCCCCAATCGGCCGGGAAGCTGATGTTTACGGGCTTATCCGTATTTCCGACATTGACGGCAGCCATTGTATATTTACCTTTGAGTTCGGCCACGGCAATATATACGCCTTGCGTCCGGTCGAAAGTCGTTTGCAGAATGGTCGAACCGGCCGGAAAATAACGGCACAAAAGCGACCATGCATAGTACCACGGGCGAATTTCTTCTTGAGTGGCATCGTGAAAAACTTCTTCTCCGAGAATATTCCACATGCCCCACAATTTAATATCTTCCGGTTTTCCGGAATCGCCGTTGCTGTGCATAGCGTCGTCCAGCATCCATGCGGCTGCTCCGGAAAAACCGCCGTTCATCACTTCGATGCACAAGAGCGCCATGTCTAACCCGTAAAAAGTGTCATAGACTAACATGTTGGCGTCCGAACCTTTGGTAAAAGGATGTCCTTCCAACCGACGGTTGTATTCTTTCATTAACAGAGAATCGGCTTCCCTCCAATATTTGAATCCGGCTTCTCCCAAAATGATTTTTTTGTTCGGCGGTACAAGTTGTTTGTAGCCGGACAATATTCCGGCGTAATCGCCTTTTCGTACTTCGGATTGGCCGGGATAAGCGTGAATGTCATATACGCCGATTAAGGAATCCGCGTCTTGCGCCGTTTGCCGAAGCCATCCCTTGGCATCGTATAGCGACCGGGAATTTTTGTATTCCATAACTACATCGGGGCCGGCGAATTGCACTTTTTCTTTCAAGCCGGGATATTGCGACATCTTATCATGGAACCGGAAGAGCATGGATTTCCATAATTCATAATCTCCGTCGGTAGAAGCCCAATCGCCGTCCGGTTCGTTGAATATGACAAAATATTTGATGCAATTGAAACCAAGTTCATTCACCAAATAGTTCAAGTAATCCACGGACATATCTATCCATTCTTGAGCGTCTTTCATTGACCGAGTCGGCGGATTGTATTCCCCGTAAACCACGGTGATATTGCGGTCGGTACAGTATTGCAATAGTCGAGAAATAGACTGAATGTTGCGGGTTTTGTCGTATTTTCCGGTTGCCGGATCGTAATATCGGTAGGGACTGTTGATCATGCAGCGGACGTAAGCCGGTTGCATGAAATCCAGCCGTTCAAATAATTTTTGCCAATCGCTTTCCGACAGAGCTGCGTCCCAAGATTCGGCTTCGTCATACGGATCCCATTCTACCCCGTTACCGATATATCTGGTACTCGCCGGTTCCGGCGAAACCGTTACCTTCAATTCATTGGGGGAAGTACAGGCAACCGCCAAGCATAAACCTGTCAAGATCGCAAATATTCTTTTTTTCATGGTTTTTTCATGTATTGAATTAATTCGTTTACGGAACAGGTCGCTACTCCGACATATTTATCCGCGCCTCCGTAATAAACATAGAGCGTGTCGTCCAAAATAACATTTCCCGTGGGGAAAACGCAACCTTTATAATAACCGTTTATTTCATATTCATATTCGGGTTCCATGATGAAATTCGGCGTTTTGGCAATGATTTTCATCGGATTGTCTATGTCGAGCAATACGGCTCCCACACGATAATAGCCTAAGCCTCCGTTTTCGACTCCGTGATACAAGACCAACCATCCTTTGTCGGTTCGAAGCGGAGGCGTACTTCCCCCGATCTTTTCTTCCCATGTACCCGGAATGCCTGGCATCAACAATCGGCTTTCCCGATTTTCCCAATCCAACAGGTCGTCCGAGTTTTTTACCCAAATCGCCGGATGTTCCACGTCGTATTCGGCGCCGACGTATTGTTTCGGACGATGCAGCATCCAATATTTTCCCTTGATTTTTTCGGGGAAAAGAATCACATCCCGATCATCCAATACCGGCGTGGTTATTCTTCCCAACCGGCGAAAATGAACAAAATCTTTGGTTATCGCCAAACCCGAATTACCCAGATTGTTTTTCAAGGCTAAAGGCGTATGCTCGCCGCAGGCCGGACAAAGCACTTCATCGTGTTTAAAGTTCCAATATTGTCCCGGAGGGAAGGGACGATAGGCGTAGGTAATGTAATATTCATCGTCGAACTTAACAATTCGCGCATCTTCTATGCAACCGGAATCGAAACTGTCCTTGCCCGGACTAAAAACCGGCAACTTCGAAAAGCGTTCGAAATGAAAACCATCCTTACTTGTAGCTAAACCAAAACGGATCACATGCTCTTTGTCGTGGCCTGCCGCTCGGTAAAGCATATAAAATGTACCGTTATCATAATAAACCCCCGGATTACATGTCACTAAAGATTCCCATTCGTTTTCCGCCAAGGGCGACAAAATGGGGTTGCCTGCATACTTTTTTAATTTCATATGTATTTAGTTTCTAATTATTTTATCTGAAAATTATCCAAATGATTGCGCTTGAAAAAAGAAGGAGTATCGCATAAAAAAGATAATTTTTATACCAACCGGCTGCGGATAATCCGCGCCATTCTTTTTTCAAGTCGCTCATGGAAAACACGGTATTGTTCAGTTTTTCCGGTTCCGGCTTCCGACTCCACAGACTTACGCCGTAAATCACGGCCATACTGATGAGCAGTAAGAACGGGACAACCAATAAAAAATGCAGATTGCCGAACAGGTCTTTTTTGAAAAACAGCAGGGAAACAGCGATCAGCAATCCGGCGATCAATCCGGTAAAAGCGCCGTTTCCGTTCACCCGTTTGCCGAAAATTCCCAAAAGAAAAGCGGCCACAACGGGCGGCGCAATGTACGACAACATTTCTTGATAATATTTGAGTAAAGAGCCGAAGCGCCCGATATGAGGCGCCCATAAGGCAGCAATAATGATAATAATCAAACTCGTTATTTTACCCGTTAATACCATTTTTTTGTGACCGACATTCGGACGGAATTGCGCATAAAAATCCATCGTGAACAAAGTGGAAGTGGAATTGAGAATAGCGCTCAACGACGATAGCAGCGCCGATAATAATGCCGCCAAGATAATTCCGAGTAATCCTACGGGAAGCAACCGAATGACCATCGTCGGATAGACCATGTCGGGACTGGGCAATCCCGGAAACAAGCCGCGGGAAATCAATCCCGGAATGGCGATGATAAAAAGCGTGGTCAAGGTAATAAATCCGTTAAGTATGATTCCTTTGCGTCCTTCGTCCACACTTTTGGCGCTCAACACCCGTTGAACCAACGTTTGATTGTTTGCCCAGAAATAAATCCCCAACACAGGCATCCCGACGATCAATCCCAACCAAGGAGTGGCCGGGTCGTCCATCGGGCGAATTAATTTGGCAAGCAAATCGCCTTTTTGAAAAAGGTCAATAAAGTAATCGCCTCCTTTTTGAAAGCAGAAAAAAGTAAGGATTACCGAGCCGATAATCAGAATAATCGCTTGAATCAGTTCCGTCTTGATAACCGAGGATAAACCGCCCGGAATAGTGTAGGAAGCGGCAAGCGCTGCAAAAATAAGGATAATCAATTGAAGATTGGCTTCCGGGTAAATCAGCCGGATGATTAAAGCGCCGGCATAAAGCGCGCCGGCGGCATCCAGAAAAATATTCCCGATAATACAAATGGCCGAAAAATAATAACGGGAACGTTTATCAAAGCGTCTTTCCAGAAATTCGGGAATGGTGAATATTTTGGAACGAATGTATAAAGGCAGCAGGAAAACGGCAAAGAAAATCATAACGATTACGCCGGTTAAGTTGTAATTGAATACGGCTAAGCCCGTGTGGTAAGCGTCGCCCGATTGTCCGATGAGCGTGGTGCTGGAAATACTGGCGGCGAACAACGAAAGTCCGACAATCCACCACGGCATGGAACGCCCGGCTAAAAAATAAGATTGGGTGTCGGAACTTTTTCCGTTTTTCAACCCCCATCCTATGATCAAAATGACATATAAAACAAGGATAAAGATGTCAATAAACCCGATTGAAAATGTTTCCACAGAATGTTATTTTTTGATTCTGCAAAGTAAAAGGAAATGCGCCTGCAAATGTTATCGTTTTTTGTTCATTCATTGTACTTTTTTGAATAACCGATGGTATTTATCGGAATAGTTACTACATTTACACCGATAAATATAACCCGTCAATCATATTATGAAAGATTTTCAAAAAGAAATTACGCCTTTGGCTTCCGATGATTTATTCATTGTACTAAATCATCCTTCAGCGAAGTTCGATTATCCGGTACATCATCATTCCGATTTTGAAATAAATCTGGTTATAGACACTTACGGAAAAAGAGTGGTTGGCGATTCGGTAGAGGATTTTTCCGCTTTGGATTTGGTGATGGTTGGTCCGAATGTTCCTCATGCGTGGTTTGGCGAAGTGGAAGAAAATAACCATGTCGTTACGATTCAGTTTTCCGATAAATTGTTGAATTTTCCGATATTGGAAAAACGCTTATTCGGCAATATAAAAAGTCTGCTGATCGAATCCCAGCGGGGATTGGTATTTTCCGAAAAAACGCAAACGGACCTTAAAGAAAAAATTCTTAAGTTGACTAAAATGCAGGGCTTTCAAACGGTGTTGGAGTTTCTTTCCATTCTCAATGATTTGGCCGTTTCCGACCGGAGAACATTGGTCAGTAACCAGTATGACTCGCAATTGGTGGTTCGTACTTCCAAAAGTCGGCGGATTACAATGGTCTGCGATTATATCGAAAAGAACTATGCCCAAACCGTCAATCTGAAGGAAGTAGCCTCCTTGGTGAGTATGTCGGAATCGGCATTCAGTCATTTTTTCAAGAAGAGAACCAATACGTCATTCAAAGATTACCTGACCACCGTGCGTATCAGCCATGCCTGCCAGCTGTTGACTAAAACGACTCACTCGGTTGCCGAAATTTGTTTTACCTGCGGATTTAATAATTTGTCCAATTTTATCCGCATTTTCAAAAAGAAAAAGGGCAATACGCCATCGGATTATCGGTTGTTTATGGAACAAATGCTGATCAAGTATTGAAATTACCGGATGATGATTATTGAACGATAATCTTGCTTACTTTATTTGCATTTCCGCTCACGGCTTTTACGATGTAAATGCCTTTTCCTACTTGTACTTGATTCATGCCGCCGGTAATTTCCTGCCCCGAAACAGAATATACTTTCAGAGAAACCGGAGCGCCGTTTCCCGCTTTAGCGCTGATAATTCCATTGGAACCGGCGATAATAATGATTGCATCGGTATTATTATTTATCGGTTGAATTCCCGTTTCATCATCCCAAGAAACGCGTAATTTGATGTCATCTATATTAAACGTAAAATCGGGCAAATTTCCATACGGTGCAGGAACTATTAAAAGCCTGTTGTAGTTGGAAGCCGGAAAAT
>JGI24699J35502_11134224_pt1 | contig 74083 bp, 72 predicted proteins | sample TergutMp193P4_FD_35502 | JGI IMG/M metagenome (IMG submission 35502)
CACATTGAGTGATGCAATATTCAACAGCAAATCCATGGGATTCACCGGACGAATGACGCCTTTTTGTATTTCATTCCGGACGGCGGTTTTGAATTTTTGATAGATTTCTTTTCCCACCGGATACAGATTTTTCAAAATAAAGTCTTTCCGGCTCTTATCCGTCACGATTTCTCTTAAAATAAAAAGCGGCATTTTCGGATTTTTACTTATAATTTCAAAGTGAGTTTCGATCCCATTTTTCAGTTTTTCAAAAAAAGAAGAAGAATCATCGGTAGATATGGAGAAACTTCCCAGTAATTGATCCGCTTTTTGTTCGAATATTTTATTGAAAAGATTTTCTTTCGTGCGAAAATAATAATGGAGAAGCGCATGATTAACTCCCGCTTCATCTGCTATTTCCGTTGTTTTTGTTCCCGTAAATCCTCTTTCTATAAAGAGTTTTTCAGCTACCTCAAGAATCAACTGTTCTTTATTACCCGATTTTAACTCCATTGTTTAATATTTCAGTTTAACAGAATTGTTAATATCGGCAAAGGTAGAGAACAAATAATTACCGTACAAATTTTGTGAGAGATTTTTTCCGTATCTGTTGCGAAACATATAAAAAAATTTTACCTTTGCAAGGTTGTATGATAAAGGGAATGGGACTTCCCTGTTATAAACCGCTACGACAAATAGCTGATAGTTCCTACTTAATTAATTCAAAACAGGAAGAATGAGTAGGAATTTTGTATTTACGGGCTTTCCGATTTTGCCGGAAAAAAAGATTTTTATGAATGCATAATAAGTCAAATATTTGAAATCATAATGATCTTTACGGGCATATTATTCGGAAATAACGAACGCTGTACGAAAAACAAGACGATTGAAACCGAGATGCCGCCTTGTTTTGTTGACTTGAATCTTGATCAAATCATCCATGCGATTACTGCGCCCAAAGAAGAATATAATTTGACTCCTTTCTATTACACAATTCTTAATTCTATTGATGATATTGTTTACCGCCAAAAAATAATGCAGGATATTGAAAACACATTGTATCATCCTATCGGACGTTTTGCCGAAAATATGTGCGAAATGCGCAAATATCTTGTAAAATCCGAGAAATTTTATTACAAATATCAACAAGAAAGCTGCTTTTTAGATGCAGCAGATATATACTGCGATCTTATTGAAACGTTATACTCCGATTTAACGAATGCCAAAGTTAAATCGCAGGGCTTTTTGCTTTTCACAAAATATCTGGCGAACTATTTACAATCCGAATCTTTTATTTCGCTTCGGGAAGAAGTAAAAACGCTTAAAACGGCTTTATCTTCCATTCAATACCGGATCCGGATAAATGGTCTCCGCGTACAGGTCGTGTATCCGAATGCAGAAACAAATTACGGTAATGAGATAGAAACCGTATTTGCCAAATTCAGAGAAGGGGCGGTAAAAGATTACCTTCTGAAATATTCCGACCCGGAAGACATGAATGCTGTAGAAGCTCAAATACTTGATGGGGTCGCTTATTTATATCCGGATATATTTTCCCGACTTGATATTTTCTGCGAGAAGCATCCCCGTTATTGGGATGATACAATAGTGATTTTTGATCGCGAAGTGCAGTTTTATATGGCTTACATTGATTATATTGAGAATATTCGGCAATCGGGATTGAAATTCTGCTATCCCGAAATTTCAGACTCGGACAAAAAAATTCATGCTTTTGAGACATTTGATTTAGCCCTTGCAAAAAAACTTGTGGAAGAAAACACGACGGTGGTTGTCAATGATTTTTCCCTTCGAGACAAGGAACGAATAATGGTAGTGTCGGGGCCTAATCAAGGAGGCAAAACCACTTTTGCACGTACTTTCGGGCAGTTGCATTTTCTGGCGTGTCTGGGTTTGCCTGTGCCGGGCAAAGAAGCCCGGTTGTTTTTACCCGACAAAATCTTCACTCATTTTGAAAAGGAAGAAAATATAAAAAGTCTGAATGGAAAATTACAGGAAGAGCTGATACGAATTTATACTGTTTTACAGCAGGCTACTCCTAACAGTATTGTCATCTTGAATGAGATTTTCAATTCTACGACTTTGACCGACCAGATTTTCCTCAGTAAAAAGATTATGGAGAAATTAATCCATTCGGATTTATTGGGCGTATGGGTTACATTTATTGATGAAATAGCCTCATTTGCCGAACAAACAGTGAGTATGGTAAGCGCAGTTGATCGTGAAAATCAATCTTTAAGAACTTATAAAATAGAAAGAAAGCCCGCTAACGGACTCGTTTATGCGCTGTCAATCGCCCGGAAATACCGGTTGACTTACCGGTTTTTAAAAGAAAGATTAAACAAATGAAACCGCAACTTTTATATAAGGATACCGATTACAATTTACAGCAGGAATTGCCATGGAATGAACAATCGTTGATACAGGATCTCGAGCTGGAAGCTTTGTTTAATGCAATGGCGCTCGGTGACGATTTTTTATTTAAAGTGGTTAAAAGCGTAATATTGAACGGAATAAGTAATGATGTGACTACAATACTTTACCGCCGGGAAATACTGAAAGATTGTATCAAAAACCCGGCGGAAATAAAAGAAATGTACAAGTTAGCCATCAGCGCTATAGAGAAAGAAAAAGAAAACTTTTGGGGTATTTTCGGCAATTATCCCCGGTCTATTTTAAGCCATTCCCGGCATACTTTATTTATGTTTGCCGACAGGCTTCAAGAATTAAGGACAATCGCAGATAAACATTCCGGACAATTCAACTCGGAGGGTTTCAAGAAATTTTTTTACATGTTGCAAACCGAATTGACGGACGAATATCTTTTCACTATCCGAAAATATCTGAAAGATTCGGATTTTGATAAAGGCATTTTAATGACTTCAGAATTGGGAAAAAGAAATAAAGGAGTCCGGTTGGTATTGAATAAATTTCAAGAGAAAAAGCAATCTTGGTGGAAGCAAAAAATAGAAGACTATTTACTTTATAAGGCAATTAAACAAAAAAATAAACAAAGTTGGTTGGCAAAACTATTCAACGTAGAACTTACCGATTTCACATTTTTTATCAGCTCCTATGACGAAGGAGGAATCCGGGCTTTATCTGAACTGGAAGACCAAGGGCTTAATCTTGTCGCGAATGCACTGGCCCAATCGTCTGATCATATTCTCGGATTTTTCAAAACATTACAAACCGAACTGGCTTTTTATATAGCTTGTCTGAACCTCTATGAACAGCTTTTGGAAATCAATGAGCCGGTTTCGTTTGCCACGCCATTGGATATTAATGAAAGAAGATTGAAATTTAAGGGATTATACGATATTTGTCTGGCTTTAACGACAAAACAAAAAGTGGTCGGAAATGATTTGATTGCTCCAAAGAAAAATCTTTTTATTATTACCGGCGCTAATCAGGGAGGAAAATCCACCTTCCTCAGAAGCATCGGCTTAGCTCAACTCTTGATGCAAAGCGGCATGTTTGTTCCGGCAGAAGAATTTGAGGCCAATATTTGTGATGCCGTTTTTACGCATTTCAAACGGGAAGAAGACTGCGGATTAAAAAGCGGAAAGTTTGACGAAGAACTCGGCAGGATGAATGATATAATAAATCACATAAGTTTTAACGCTCTGATTCTATTTAATGAATCGTTTGCCGCAACCAATGAGAGAGACGGCTCCGAAATAGCCGGACAAATCGTAAAAGCATTGATTGAAAAACATATAAAAGTATTTTTTGTTTCTCATATATACCAATTTGCGAATCATTTTTACATTCAACACTTGAATTGCGCGCTATTTTTACGAGCTGAAAGGCGCTCGGATACCACGCGAACATTTAAAATCGTGGAGGGAGAGCCGTTACAAACAAGTTACGGTGAAGATTTATACAATAAAATATTTCCGGAAGACATTCAAGTATGATTATGACAGCCCAAAATAAATTGCCTCATTGTTTTGCATTTTTATAAATTTTTCTTACCTTTGCCTCGTTGTACGATAAAGGGAATGGGACTTCCCTATTATAAACCGCTACGATAAATAGCTGACAGTTCCTACTTAATTAATTCAAAACAGGAAGAATGAGTAGGAATTTTGTATTTACGAACCCTCCGATTAGCGGAACAATTCACCAAATAAAACTAAAAAGACGTGAGGCGAGGCTTTCTCAAAAGTATTGCTTCATTTATAATTATTTGTATATATATGTTTATTTTAAATAATTGAATTATGAAAATTACAAAAGTAGAAGCAATCGAGATTCTTGATTCGAGAGGAAATCCGACAGTAGAAGCAGATTTAACATTGGAAGACGGAACGCAGGCAAGGGCCATGGTTCCGAGCGGCGCATCAACCGGAGAACGGGAAGCGACCGAATTGCGTGACGGCGATAAAAAGCGTTACGGCGGAAAAGGCGTTCTTAAAGCGGTAGAGAATGTAAATACGATTATTGCCAAAGAAATCGTCGGCAAAAGTTTTACCGGTCAACGGGAACTTGATTCTCGGATGATTGATTTGGACGGCACCCCAAACAAATCCAAACTCGGAGCCAATGCCCTGCTTGCCGTATCAATGGCTTATGCCCGCGCAAAAGCAATGAGTATGGGATTACCTCTGTACCAATATCTCGGAGGAAGTAATGCCCATATATTGCCCGTACCCTGCATGAACGTTATCAACGGAGGAAAACATGCGGATAACAATGTTGATTTTCAAGAATTTATGATTGCTCCGCACAATGCCTCCTCTTTTAGGGAATCCATACGCATGGGAGAAGAAGTATTCCATTCTTTAAAATCAGTACTGAACGGCAAAGGTTACAGTACGGGAGTGGGTGATGAAGGCGGTTTTGCTCCGGATTTGAAATCGAATGAAGAAGCCGTAGAAGTTATTCTCGAAGCCATTACCAAGGCCGGCTACGAACCCGGAACAGATGTAAGCATTTGTCTTGACCCTGCTACCAGCGAATTATGGGACAACGGCAAATATAAGTTATTTAAAAGTACCGGAAATCTTTTGTCAAGCGATGAGATGATCAAAATGTGGAAAAATTGGATCAAACAATACCCGATTGTTTTACTCGAAGACGGGTTGGCAGAAAACGATTGGGCCGGTTGGCAAATTCTCACCAAAGAATTAGGCAATAAGATAGAACTTGTGGGCGATGATATTTTCTGTACCAATAAAAAAATATTACAGGAAGGTATCAATAAAAACGTGGCAAACTCCATACTTATCAAATTGAACCAAATAGGAACCGTAACCGAGACTTTGGAAACAATGGAATTGGCGCGGAATAACGGATACAACTGTTTTGTTTCACACCGAAGCGGAGAAACCGTTGATACTTTCATTTCCGATTTAACGGTCGGCTTGAATGCAGGCCATATCAAAACGGGCAGCGGATGCAGAGGAGAACGTATCGAAAAATTCAATCAATTCATTCGCATCGAACACCAATTGGCAGGTAATTCCCGTTTTGCCGGAAAAAAGACTTTTAAGAATACGAAATAACCAAAATTAACAAATGACTAAACAATTATTATTAGTCGCTTTAGGGGGAGGTGTAGGAAGTACTTTCCGTTACGTGACTTCGTCGTGGATTGTAAAACATTTCCCCTATATTTTTCCTTTAAGCACTTTTATAATAAACATAACAGGCTGTTTCATTATCGGTTTCTTAATGGGATTGTCAATCCGTTACAGCATTCTGAATAATGAATTAAAATATTTATTAATCGTAGGATTTTGCGGAGGATATACTACATTTTCCACGTTCTCGGCAGAAAACATCCGATTATTTGAAACGGGCAATTATTGGACGCTTGCGTTATATATAATGATAAGCGTTGCATCCGGCCTTATTGCGGTATGGGGAGGAAATATTCTATCTAAAATCATTACGCAATGATATACAAAAAAATTTTAATTGCGGTAGATAGTTCGGAAAATTCGATAAATGTTGCAAAAAAAGGATTTGAGTTAGCGGAACAATTGCAAGCGGAGCCTGCTCTGATTTTTGTCGCGGACAAATCAAAGGCAATCGGAAATCCGGATGCCGGAATTACGCCCAATGAGGCGTTAATGGAATTAAAGAAAAAAGCGCGGGATACATTAGACCGATTAATCCGCTTGAATAACCGAACAAAAGAAACGACATTGTTTATGCCGGAAGGGTTGCCCAAAGAAGATATTTTGAAAACGGCAAAAACTTGGGAGGCCGATTTAATCGTTGCCGGAATACACGGTAAAAGTGGATTGGGTCTTTGGGCAATGGGCAGTATTGCTCAACATATCCTATTACACTCGCACATTCCGGTGATTATTGTTCCTTCGCGGGTATAATATTTTCATTTCTCTAAAAAAACCATTACCTTTGCCGGAAATAGAAAAATTAACCCGAAAATTTATATCGTATGAATAGACATTTCTTGTGGATACTCTTATCCGCATTTTGCTTTCAACATGCAGGAAGTCAAAAACCTGTATATGACTATCCTTTCCGGAATCCTTCATTATCGAACGAACAGCGAGCCGCCGACTTGGTTTCCCGTCTCACGTTAGACGAAAAGATTGCTCAAATGCTGAACAAAACGCCGGCAATCGAACGTTTGGGAATCCCTCCTTACGACTGGTGGAACGAATGTTTGCACGGCGTAGGTCGAACGGAATACAAAGTGACCGTTTTCCCTCAAGCCATCGGCATGGCTGCGGGCTGGGATGTGAATGCGATCCGACAAATGGGCGATTATACTTCGGAAGAAGGTCGCGCTATCTACAATATTTCGCAGGCGAAAGGCGATTATCGAATTTATCACGGATTAACTTATTGGACGCCTAATATCAATATTTTCCGCGATCCGCGCTGGGGACGCGGTCAGGAAACGTATGGAGAAGATCCTTTTTTAACCGCAATGCTGGGAAAGAATTTTGTGGAAGGATTGCAAGGAACCGACAAAACTTATTTGAAAGCAGCCGGATGCGCCAAGCATTATGCCGTCCACAGCGGGCCGGAATCCAATCGTCATACATTTAATATTTCCGTAAGCAATTACGATTTATGGGATACGTATCTTCCAGCATTCCGTGAATTGGTGGTAGAAGGTAAAGTCGCGGGAGTGATGTGCGCCTACAATCGGTTCGATAATCAACCTTGTTGCGGCAGCGATAAATTGATGATTGACATTCTGCGTAAAGAGTGGGGATTCAAAGGTTATGTAACTTCCGATTGCGGAGCGATTGAGAATTTCTACAAAACGCACAAAACCCATCCGGATGCTGAATTTGCCTCCGCCGACGCCATATTTCACGGTACGGACACGGATTGCGGCAATGAAGCGTATCTGGGCTTAAAAAAAGCGGTTGAAGAAGGAATTATTCCGGAAAGTCAAATTGATGTTTCATTACGACGATTGTTTGAAATCCGCTTTCGCTTGGGAATGTTCGATCCGGCGGATAAAGTGCCTTTTTCGAAAATAGATTCAACCGCATTGGGCGCAAAAACTCATAAAGATTTGGCTTTGAAAATGTCGCGCCAATCCATCGTATTACTCAAAAACGACGGCCTTTTACCGATACAAAAAGATAAACTGAAAAAAATCGCATTGCTCGGGCCGAATATCAATAATCCGGAAGTACAATTGGGAAATTATAACGGTTTTCCGGACCGCATCATTACGCCGTTGGAAGGATTAAAAGACGAATTGGGTAAAAGCGTAAAAATCTATGCCGATACGGTTATCGGTTATTACGGAGATACTCCTTCTTCCTTTGCTTCCACCTTGAAAAAAATAAAAGATGTTGACCTTATTATATATGTAGGAGGTATATCGCCTCGGATTGAAGGAGAAGAAATGCGCGTAAAAGCGCCGGGCTTTTTCGGAGGAGATCGTACCTCCGTTTTGTTGCCTCAAATTCAGACCGATTTGTTGAAAGCGCTGAAATCAACCGGAAAACCGATTGTTTTTGTAATGATGACCGGCAGCGCCATTGCTATTCCTTGGGAATCGCAAAACATCAATGCCATCCTTAATTCATGGTACGGCGGAGAATTTGCCGGGAAAGCGATTGCGGATGTTATTTTCGGGAATTATAACCCGTCGGGACGTTTACCGGTAACTTTTTATGCAAGCGATTCGGATTTACCGGACTTTGAAGATTACAATATGACCAATCGAACCTACAAATACTTTAAGGGTAAAGCGTTATATCCTTTCGGATACGGTTTGAGCTACAGTAAATTTGATTATGCGTGGAATGTTCAGCCGAAAAAAGAATATTACGCAACCGAAACCATCGAATGCAGTTTGAATATAAAAAATACGGGAACGGTGGATGGCGATGAAGTGGCGCAAGTGTATATCAAATATCCGCAAACGGGAAGGGTTCTGCCTTTGAAAGAGTTACGCTATTTTGAAAGAAAAGCGATTGCCAAAGGAAATACCGTAGAAATCAAGGTCTCAATCCCTATCGCTCAATTCGCCAAATGGGACGAGTCGGCCGGAGAATTGTGTGTTCCTCCCGGCGTATATTCGATTTTTGCCGGAGGTAATTCGGAAAATGAAGCGGTTCAAGCAACGTTCGAAATAAAATAAATTGAACGGAATGCGGATGACTCGGATTAAGCAAATTTACATGAATTTAAAAAAAACGATAATTAATTTGTCATATTCGTGTCTTCCGGATTTTTAAAAATTTATAAAAAATGAATCTGTTATAAATATCTTATACTATTCTTTGAATTTCCTGTCGAAAATACTCACATTCTGAATCTCAACAAAATACGAAAAAGATAATGACAAATTTTGATATTCTTTTTTCTTTTATTTATCACAAATTAATAAACATTTTCGTATATTGGCAGTTACTTTATGTTTTTTTTTCGGAAATTTGTAGAGCGTATAAATTTCATAAGTCTGATGATGGCGGAACGTTTCGTTGGTATAATGAGAGTTCCGCCTTTTTTGTTTAAAAATTTATTTTGCTATCCGTAAGATTCTTTTTCATTCGGGTAATCACCGCCCTTCACATCCCGGACGTAATTTTCCACAGCTTCTTTAATCACATCATACAAAGCGGCGTATCGGCGAAGAAATTTAGGAGAAAAATCCTTATTGATTCCCAGCATATCCTGCAGTACCAATACCTGTCCGTCAACATTCGGTCCGGCGCCGATTCCTATCGAAGGGATAATTAGTTCAGCGGTTACTTTCCGAGCCAGTTCGGCCGGTATTTTTTCCAAGACAACGGCGAAGCAACCGGAATTTTGTAAAAGCAAGGCATCTTCCATCAGTTGTTGCGCTTCGGCCGTTTCTTTTGCCCGCACGGCATAACCGCCGAATTGATGTACCGACTGAGGCGTCAGTCCCAAGTGCCCCATGACCGGTATTCCGGCAGATACGATGCGTTGAACCGATTCTTTAATGGTTCTGCCTCCTTCCAATTTAACCGCATCCGCTTCGGTTTCTTTCATGATTCGAATGGCGGAGCGTACCGCTTCGTCGGCATTCACCTGATATGAACCGAAAGGCAAATCAACGCAGAGCAAGGCTTTTTTAACCGCTTTTCGTACCGATTGCGCATGATAAATGATTTGATCCAAAGTGATCGGAATCGTGGTGGAATTTCCGGCCATCACATTAGACGCCGAATCTCCGACCAAAACCACATCAATCCCGGCTGCATCCGTAATATTAGCCATTGAATAATCATAAGCGGTAAGCATAGAGATTTTTTCCCCTTTCCGTTTCATTTCAATCAACCGTTGCGTGGTGATTGCAGCGTTAATTTCCGGGTGCGTGGACATAATTATAATTCATTTACTATTTTACGTTGTTTTTCAAAATACAAAACGCGCTGTTTTTCATTCGTTAAGGTAATCAATGTGGAAATTTTGATTAGCGACTGAATACAGTTTTTCATTCTTTGAAATGTATCTTCATCAAATGAAGTCACGTAGGATAAGAGAAACGCTTTCATCAAACTGAAATGAGTATTCGGGGTTTCCATATAAGAATAACAGGCCGAAATATCAATATCTGCAATGTACAGGTTTACGGCTTTACCCGTTTCTTTGAATTGACCCGTGATTGCCATATCTTCCAAATAATCCAACAGCGACAATAATTCTTCTTTAATGATTGAAACATCTTTTTTTTCTATCGCACGAATAGCATGGAAATAATTGACGCGATCAACAAAAATTCGAAATGCTTTATTATCGAAAATGTAGCTGGTCTTACCGAATTTTTTTGATTCCATCATAAATTCATTCAGAAGCCCTATCATCTCCGGCGTTGATGAAATATGATGAAAAGACATCATTTTGTTATCGGTATAAACATAATTCCATATAAACAAATAAAACAATAAAAGATGGTTATATCCGCCGAAAAGGTCATGAGGCAACATATTGGAAACAACAGCCGCCTCTGAACTCTCCGATTGGTTGAGGCTCTGAAGAAATTCGATATAAGCTTTAAGTATATAATAATCTACTTCTTCCGGTGAAATAAAATCCGGTAATCGCAGTTGGAACGGTACGCTTTTTGTTCCTCCTTCAATACCGATTATACTATCTAACGAAAAACCCAAATATTTTGCAATAACGGTAATTTCATTGAAAGTAAACGGAACTTCTTGTCGTATTCTTCGGTAAACGGCGCCTTTTTCAATTCGCAGAATATCAGCCAAAGTATCTATCATTATTGATTTTTTGGAAAAAGCTTTTTGTACTTCAGTTAAAAAAGTTTGATATGCCAAATTATTCATAATTTATGTTTTAACTAATCCATTCTGTTTTTATAATCCTCGTATCCGAAACGACGATAAACCTCTAACGAACCGTTTTCCCTCCACAAACACAGATCGGGATGAGGTATGCCGTTAAATAAAGTAGTTTTGACAATCGTATAGTGAATCATGTCTTCAAACACAATTTTGTCGCCGATTTGCAATGCTTTATCGAATGACCAATCGCCCATATAATCGCCGCTCAAACAAGAATTTCCGCCCAAGCGATAGGTCGGTTTTCCCGGTTTTGCTTCCTGATAAGCTCCGCGAACCACCGGCTTGTAGGGCATTTCCAAACAATCGGGCATGTGACAGGTGAACGATACATCAAGAATAGCGGTCTTGATTCCCCTGTTTTCCACAATGTCTGCAACAGAAGAAACCAAGATACCCGTTTTCCATACAAAAGCCGCACCCGGTTCCAAAATCAATTCCAAGTTCGGGTACTTCCTTTTGAAATCACGTAATAAACCGATAAGATGTTCCACATCATAATTATCGCCCGTTATCAAATGTCCTCCGCCCATATTCAGCCAACGAATATGCGGAAGTAAATCTCCGAATCGAGCTTCCACTCGCTTCAACGTATTTTCCAATGCAAAAGACGAAGATTCGCATAAGGTATGAAAATGCAATCCTTCGATTCCTTTCGGCAATTGGTCGCCTAATTCTTCTCGAATCATGCCCAAGCGTGAACCCGGAGCTGCCGGATTGTATAAGTCCGTAGTTACTTCCGAGTATTCGGGATTAATTCGTAATCCGCAGGATACAGGCGTTGCATTATCGAGCGTATCGTTGTAAAAACGCCGAAACTGCGAAAGCGAATTGAAAGTGATATGCGAACTGCAGGCTTTGATGACCAGAAAATCTTTTTCGGTATAAGCCGGCGAATAGGCGTGCGCTTTACTGCCCATTTCTTCCCACGCAAGCTGCGCTTCCCAAGGCGAGCTCGCCGTAGAACAGGAAATATATTCTTTGATAATCGGGAATGACTTCCATAAAGCGAATGCTTTGAATGCAAGAATAATCGTTACTCCCGCCCGTTCCCCGACCGAACGGATTAAGGCTAAATTCTTACGGAGAAGCGACTCATCCATAACATACGCCGGAGAAGGTATTTTCGTTATATCAATCATTTTACGGTTTAATTATTAACCGATAATCTCAAATTTCGCAAATTTCAGCAGCAATTGTTTTCGACCGAAACTTTCAAATTCGACGGTCGCTTTGGCATTTTCATCTTCACCGATCAATTCCGTCACTTTTCCCAAGCCGAATCGTTCGTGTCGGATCGTATTTCCGACCGAAAGGTTTCCGATGTTTTGATGAACCGACGGCGTTGGCGTTTCTCTTTCCACGGGAATTAATTTCCGAGTCTCTCCCCTATCCTCTCTCCATAAGCGAGAAGAGTCGGAGCGCTTCGTCGTTCTTTCTTGCAAGGAGGGGCCGAAAGCCGAATCGCCGGATTTTTGTAAATAAGCCGGATCAATATCGTCAATAAACCGACTGGGTACGCACATCCACGATTGCCCGTTGCGAAAACGACTTTTGGCATAAGTCAACAGGACATTTTCTTCGGCACGCGTAATCGCTACGTAAAACAGCCGACGCTCTTCTTCAATTTCTTTGGGATTGTTTCTGCTTCGTTCGGAAGGAAATAAATCTTCTTCCAAGCCGACGACAAATACGTTTTTAAACTCCAATCCTTTGGCGGAATGAATGGTCATCATCGTTACGCGGTCGGACTGTTCGTCTTTATCCGTATCTTGATCGGTCAACAGAGCAATTTCCGCTAAAAAATCGTTTATCTTTATATCTTGTCGTCCTTCCTCCAATCGGGTGGAAACAAATTCGTTTAAACTGTTAATCAGTTCTTCTATGTTTTGAACGCGACTCAAGCCTTCGGGCGTTCGGTCGTTATAAAGCTCGGTAAGCAATCCGGTTTGCCGGATAAGGTTGCTACCAAATTCGTAGGCATTTTGAGTTGCGTTATCCGCTGCGAGTTGATCCAATAAGTTTCGGAATCCTTCCAGTTTTTTCGTCGTACCGCCGTGAATATCCAAATTATAGTCCGACAAATGAGAAAGTACTTCCCAAAGGCTGACTTCATGAAGGTTTGCGGCGGAAATAAGTTTATTCAGCGTCGTATCGCCGATTCCGCGAGCGGGATAATTAAGTACCCGTTTAAACGCTTCTTCGTCATTGGGATTCGTAACCAGTCGCATATAAGCGATTACGTCTTTTATTTCTTTTCGTTGATAAAAAGAAAGTCCCCCGTAAATCCGATAAGGAATATTGATTCTGCGCAAAGCTTCTTCAAAAATACGGCTTTGGGCGTTGGTTCGGTATAAGATGGCAAAATCCGAGTATTCATAAGAATGAAGCATGCGCATCTCGGCAATACGGGAAGCAACATTATATCCTTCTTCATAGTCGGAATAAGCGCTGATGAGTCGGATTTTTTCTCCGATCAACTTTTCGGAAAAAATTGTTTTCGGGATCTGCTCTTTGTTTTTTTCTATCAATGAATTTGCCGCATTAACAATGGTTTTTGTGGAACGATAATTCCGCTCCAATTTGAACAATTTACTTTCGGGATAGGTTTTGCGAAAGTTCAGAATATTTCCGATGGTAGCCCCCCGAAAAGAGTAGATACTTTGAGCATCGTCGCCGACTACGCAAACCCGGTGGTGTTCTTCAGCCAATTGACGAACAATCTCGTGTTGAACCGGATTCGTATCTTGATACTCATCAACCAAAATGAATCTGAATTGATTCCGGTAGCGCTCGATTATTTCGGGATGATCTTTGAAAAGCAGGTAAGTATATAATAAAAGGTCGTCGAAATCCAAGACTCCCGAAGTACGGCAACGATTCCAATAAGTAAAATATATTTCACCGAGACTTTCTTGCCGATGAAAATGATCGTTAGCAATCAACTCCCGATCATTAATGTATATTTCCGGAGTGATTAAGGCATTTTTCATTTTGGAAATCCGAGCTTGAACCGATGACGGATTATAGATTTTATCGTCTAACTTTTTTTCTTTAATAACGGCTTTAATCAAGTTTTTAGAATCTTGCGCATCGTAAATGGTAAAATCGGAACGATAGCCGAAAGCCCCCGCTTCCCGACGCAAAATTCGTGAAAAGATAGAATGAAAAGTACCCATCCACAAGCGGCGAGCGGTATCTTCATCCACAATCCGGGCAATCCGGGATTTCATTTCACGGGCAGCCTTGTTTGTAAAAGTCAGAGCTAAAATCGTATAAGGAGCGATTCCGTTCTTCAACAGATAAGCGATTTTGTAGGTTAGAACGCGCGTCTTTCCTGAACCTGCACCTGCAATTACCAAACCGGGACCGTCATTATATAGAACAGCTTCACGCTGACTTTCATTGAGTTGTTGCAGAAATTGCTCCATCAATATATTTGAAATACCTCTATTATATTTAAAATAATACCTCTATTTACCCCGTGTGTTAAAAAAGTTTGACGTCAATAGCGGGATACAAAGGTAATTTATTTCCGGAAATAAACAAAATGCAATTTTTCGGAGGTAAGAGATTCTAAATAAACGCTTGTTTTTCATCCAAAGCAAAACTAAGGTTATACCTGTTATTTACGAGTAAATAACGTCATAATACAATTCTTTCAATCGTTTGCGCAGATGCAAGACGGCATAATGTTTTCGCGATAATAAGGTATTGACCGGAACATCTAAGGTTTGAGCAATCTCCTTTATCGGGATATTGTCTAATTCCGTCAGTTCAAATATTTCTCGTTGTTCGGGCGGAAGTTCGTCAAGAGCTGCTTTCAATTCCGTCCAAACCAGAGAACGGAGATATTCCGTTTCGGGTGAAGGCGAGGATTCGTTATTAAACATAACTTCCGAAAAATCTTTCAATTTTTCGTTATCGTCTTCATCGTTTTGATAAACAGGCATTTCTTCCTCGCGTTTCTTAATACCTTGATTGATAATTGTATTTTTTGCCACACGATACAGCCATGCCGCTAAATGTTCAATAGGATTCATGGCGGTATTGACCGTTTTTGTCAATTGATATAAAACATCTTGCAGAATATCTTCCGCATTTTCCTTATTATCCACCCGTTTGCGGATAAAGGATTTGAGTTGCGGTTGATATTCTTTAATCCGTTCTTCGAGATTGTCTTTGGTTACCTCGGTCCCGTTATTCATGTTTTTCGGATTCCTCTTTTTTGAAATAATCGGGATCGAACCTATGGAACCTGTGATCCCAATAGCGGTGTCTGATAAATTTTTCGCGCTCTTCGTTCGACATTCTCTCCCATTTTTCGCGAATAGGATTTTTGTGATAACCATGGGTCCAAGCAAACAGCCGACTTCCGTCGAAATTGCCGAACAGGATGCGACACAGTACAAATAATCCCATTGCCTGCCAAAAATTAATGGCGCTCCATCCGAAAATGGAAGGAATAAGAGCGTTCCACAATAGCAATACAACGACCCCGGCTCCCGCCATGATTGCTAATCCCAAAAACAGACGACTGATAATATATAATCTTTTCATCATAACTGTTGAATTTTAATGTCTCTGAATTAATAGACAAATAACCGTAAAAAATATTTTAAAAGTGTGATAATCTTAATTCCGCTTGATAAATTACATTTTTCATCTTTTGTTTATATTTTTTATCCTTAATTTATGTCTATCTTACAAAAGTACAATCATTTTTTGTTTTCTCAAATAAAAATTAAAATCCTTTGTTGCGAAAAAATATTATTCATTTACCGCAAATCTTTTGTAGAATAAAAATAAATACTTACTTTTGTCGTTAGTAACGCAAGACGTAAATATGAAAAACGATGATAATTTCATTCAAAGACAAAGAAACAGAAAAAATTTGGAACGGAATTGTTTCAACCAGACTGCCTTTTGAAATTCAACAAATAGCTCGGCGAAAATCAAGAATGATAAATAGTTCACAAAATATAAACGATTTGCGAATACCACCCGCTAACAGATTAGAAAAGCTGCAAGGTGATTTAAAAAACAAATATAGCATTCGTATAAACGACCGGTGGCGAATAATTTTCGGTTGGGACGGCTGCGACAGTTCTGAAATAGAAATAATTGATTATCATTAAAACATATATAAAATGGAAAATTTGAAAAATATATCACCGGGCGAAATTTTATTAGAAGAATTTCTAATTCCGATGGACATTTCGCAGTACCGTCTTGCTAAAGAATTAAATATTCCGCAAACACGGATTTCAGGGATTATCAACGGTAGTCGGCGAATTACTGCTGATACTGCATTGCGCTTAAGTTTGTTTTTTGGTAATTCGGCAAAGTTTTGGCTCGGATTACAGGATGATTTTGATATTGAAAATGCAAAAAGTCGTCATTCATCAGTATATCCGGGAATTAAAAAAATGAATTACGCTGTCGGTGAACTAAAAGAATTTGTATAATAAAGATAATCGCAGTAAAGGAGTGCAGAACTATAAAATTCATCTTTATATTTCATTTTGTGTATAAAATAAAAATACGCCATTTTTTGAAGGGTTGGAAATTGATTTAAACGAATTATTCGAATAAAAGGCTGTCTCAAAAGGACTTTTGAAACAGCCTCTATACCGGTTATTTCAACGACCAAGATACTCCGCCGACCAGCCAGAAGCCGGGTTGAGGAAGATTTCCCGTATCGTAATACGATTTATCGAATAAGTTATTAACAGACAGATAAATATTTAGCAAGTTAATCTTCCGGTTCAATTTAACGTCCAAAAGGGCAAACGCGGGATACGCTTCTTCGGTGAAACTTCCGTTTTCGTATTTCGAATAAGAGCCTTCGCGCTTTTGCCATCGGAACTGCCAATCAACGCTTAATTCTTTCCAAACCGGATGCGACAGACCCGCAACGAATTTATGACGCAAATAATCCAATACGTAACCGGAAAATAATTCGCCGCTTTTTTTGGTTTGATCAATATACATGTAACTCAAATCAAGGCGTGTCGTTGTCAATGCCGGAACGATTTTTCGGAAAAACAACGAAGCATGGGCCTCAAATCCGATTTTATTTACGGTTGTCAGATTTTGTGATTTCCATTTCGGGTCATCCGGCCTTTCTTTTATCCAGTCTATCAGATTATTGCCTTGTGTATAAAATCCGGTCAAAGAAGCGATAAGCCACGATTGAGCGTATTTGGAGCCTAATTCAAACGATTTTGATTTTTCCGGTTGGAGATCCGGATTTCCCTCATGACTCGGATCCGAATAATACAAATCCGTAAACGTCGGCATACGAGTGGCATTATTCCAAGATGCAAATGTTTTTAAATGATTCGACCACCAATAAGCGACATCAATATTCGGATAAAATTCAAATTGCTTTTTGAAAAAACTGTTATAATTGGCAAGGATTCCGGCGCTGAAAGTAAAACCTTGATAAATATAAATATGTTCCAGAAAATAGCCGGTGTTGGTACGATTATCGGATTTGGTATATTTCCCGATAGGTTCACTCAGCGGTTTTCCCAACACATTACTGAAAACGCCCTCGTTTCGGAGTTCTCCACCGAAATTCGTAATGCCTCCTTTCCATTTGTATTGCGTATTAAGATTGAATCCCAACACTTCGGAATAGTGGTAATTATGTCCGGTGTACCAGGAAGGAATATCGGGCGTCCCGTTTCGGTATAATTGAAAACAATCGTAATGCCGGCTCCAGTACAGATGCGGAATAAATTTCAGTTTCGTTCCCGATTCGCCTTTGACCGAAGCAAAAAGGGAACGGGTATCGTCGAATTGATTAAAATAAGACGGCGAATAAAAGGTATTGGCGCCGTAGGCTTTATCGTTGAAACCCAATTGAACGTTCAAATGAGAATTATCCGCATAGAAATTGCTTTGCCAGAACGCATTCAAAATTTTATAATCGCTATCGGGAATATATCCGTCGGAAGAGTTATATCCTGCCGAAAGGCTGTGTGTGGAAGTATTGGTTTTCAACGATGCGCGAGATTCCGCGCCCCAAAGTTCGTGCATTCCTCCTTCGGCTTTCAAGAAAACGCCGGTATCGGAATCTTTTTTCGTAATGATATTGATTCCTCCGGAAAAAGCGCCTGCTCCGTATATCAAAGAAGCCGGGCCTTGAATGATTTCGATACGTTCGATGTCGGAAAGATTGACCGGAAGGTCTAACGAATAGTGTCCTGTTTGAGGATTGGTGAGATTGGCTCCATCCAAAAGAATTGCGACTTGATCAAAAGTACTGCCTCGCACGGAGATGTCCGATAAAACGCCGTTGGCTCCCCGTTGGCGGACATCTAAACCAACGATACTTTTCAGTAAATCCTGAATACTCTGCGCCGGCTGTCGCGCAATCTCTTCGCGCGTGATTACCGTTACCGATTTAGCCGTTTGATTAAACGTCAATTCTGCTTTGGAAGAAGTGACCACCAATTCCTCCAGCTCTTGTTCCGGAACGGGAGTTTGAACCGACCGGTTTTCCTGCGCAGAGGTTTGCGTTACATGTGCAAAGGTCAACATGCAGCTCGTCACGACCCCGATGCTTACTACTTTATGCATACTGTTAAAAACAGCATACGCACGGTGGGCAAAACGCTTGAAGCGGTAAGCCTGCCGGGTTTCAATTTTTTTTTGTTTCATGCTTAAAATTATTAAATTTACATTTTATGACCGTTTATTAAACGCCATTTTACACTTTATCGTATTTTTTTGGGAAATATTCGAAATATAATTATACATTTGCAGCTTGAAAATAAATTTATTTACTAATTTAAAATTTTTACTGATGAAGTTGAAAACGATTTTGTTGAGTGGCGTATTCGCCTTATTGTCCGTAACCTGTATGTGGGGACAAAGTAATAAAATAAACATTGGCGTACGGGGAGGTCTTACTATTCCGAATCTTACGGCCATTGGTAAGACGACTGAGTTAAATAAAGATTACGCTACAACCGAGCGGTTTGGCGCAGCTATTTTTGCCGAATTTAAACTCAGTCCGTTATTCTCTATTCAACCCATGTTGGAATTTTCCGAAGAAGGCGCTAAGAAAAACAAGTTCCAAGCGTTTATTACTCCGGATGAATTGGCTCAGATTTATGGGCCGGAACAACAGTATTTGTATGCCGATTTTAAAAGCAATGCAAAATTGAATTATTTAATGTTGCCCGTGTTGGCAAAATTCGGATGGAACCTTTCGCACACGAGTCCGTTTCGGGTTTATGTGGACGCCGGTCCTTTTGTGGGTTATTTGGTAAGCGCCAAGCAAATAATCAGCGGCGGCAATAAAACCGTTTATATGGATGCGAATGGAACGATACCAGCAATGATACCTGTTGGGGTTGATCCTGATACGTATGAACCAATAATGGCACAGCTTCCTCCTCAACCTTTTGACAGAACGGAAAACATAAAAGATCAGCTGCATCGGGTTAGTTTTGGCTTTGAAGGGAATATAGGATTCCAATATCAAATCAAACGAAACATTATTTTCATTGAAGGCGGCGGTAGTTACGGCGTGCTGAACATTCAAAAACAGACGACGATTATCGGTAAAAACAATTGCGGCGCAGGTACCGTAATGGTAGGTTATGCGTATGCGCTGTAAAATGAAATGAGTCGCTTTTTCAAAAACCAAGGAAACAAACACCACCCGGCCTATGAAGGGTTGGAAATCTTAAAATACATAGGCCCGGGAGTGCTTGTTACCATGGGTTTTATTGATCCGGGCAATTGGGCGACAAATATTGCAGCCGGATCAACTTTCGGATATTCGCTGCTGTGGATTGTTACTTTAGGAACCGTTATTCTGATTGTGTTACAACATAATGCCGCACACTTGGGAATTGTGACCGGTTTGTGTCTTTCGGAGGCGGTTACCAAATATACGCGCCCCGCTGTTTCACGTAGTGTTCTCGGTAGCGCCATGTTGGCTTCTATATCCACTTCTTTGGCCGAGATATTGGGATCGGCCATTGCATTAGAAATGCTTTTTCATATTCCGCTCAAAATAGGAGCCGCTCTTTCGTCGGCATTGGTTATCATTCTGTTACTTACCAACTCTTATAAAAAAATCGAGCGATGGATTATCGGTTTTGTATCGCTGATCGGCATTGCCTTTATTTACGAGTTATCGCTGGCTGACGTAGAATGGGCGCATGTGGCCAAAGGGGTGGTAACTCCTTCATTTCCGGAAGGCTCTCTCTTGATTATTCTCAGCGTATTGGGGGCGGTCGTGATGCCTCACAATTTGTTCCTTCATTCGGAAATAATTCAAAGCCGTCAATTACAAACAAAAGATGATAAATCAATTCAAAAATTATTGAAATTTGAATTTGCAGATACCCTGTTTTCCATGATTCTCGGCTGGGCAATCAATTGCGCCATGTTCATTATGGCTGCCGCGATTTTCTTTAAATCCGGAAAACCGGTGGAAGAACTGCAAGATGCTCATCAACTGTTGAAGCCGCTGTTGGGCGACAATGCGTCGGTTATTTTTGCGGTTGCCTTGCTAATGGCGGGAATCGCTTCAACCGTCACGTCGGGTATAGCCGGCGGCTCTATTTTTGCCGGCATCTTTTCCGAGCCTTACGATATTAAAGACAGCCATTCCCGTTGGGGCGTTCTGCTCTCCATCATAGGCGCTTTGGTTGTTATCTTTTTTATATCCGACCCGTTTCAAGGATTGCTCATTTCCCAGATGTTGTTAAGTTTTCAACTGCCCGTTACCGTATTGGCGCAAGTATATCTTACGTCTTCCAAAGAAGTGATGGGTAAATATGCGAACGCCAAAGGATCGTCTCTGCTTATTTTAATAATGGCCATTGCCGTGATAGGAATGAATTTTGCTTTGCTGGCGGATGCGTTATTTTAAATAAATTACATGCGGACTACGCATTACAAAAAATAAACCTTTCCGCATTCTTCGAATTACAGATAAACAGACGAGAATTTTTCCTTCTTTCGGAAAAATCGTATATTTGTAGTTTATTTATATATAAAAATTGACATGAAATCTTTTTATACAATACTCTATCTTTTGATAGCGCTTATATGTCAGACTATTACGGTAGTTGCATCACCCGCCTGTCCCGATTTGGTAAAAATGAAGCAACCGGACGGTACCATGATTTCTTTGTATTTGAAGGGTGATGAAAAAATGCACCGAATGGAGTCGGAAGACGGTTATTCGCTTCTATACGATAACAATCGAACCATTGTATATGCGATTGCCAATGAAAAAGGCGATATGATTCCCTCTTCTGTCGCAGCGCGGGATATACCTTTGCGCTCTGCATCCGATCAGGCTTTTTTAAAAGAAGTTCCCAAACAATTAAATTACAGTCCGGCTCAAATCAATACCCTGCGAAGTATTTGGAAAATCGAGCAAAATTCTTTGGATACGGCTTCAGTCCAATGGCGCGCCGCAACGGGAGAAGTGCATGCGGTGTGTGCATTAATTGATTTTCCGGACAAGCCTTTTACGAGAACGCGGGAGGAATTTAATAACCTGATGAATCAAACCGGATATAGCGCTTTCGGAGCTAAAGGCAGCGTCAATGATTATTATTTGGAAAATTCTTACGGAAAATTAAATTTAGTGATTACGGTTGCCGGGCCTTATACCGTATCAAAAAATTGGGATTACTATGGTGAAAATGATGCCGACGGCAACGACATACTCGAACGAGTTCAAGAATTTGCGGCGGAAGCGGCGCAGTTTACTTTTACCGACCCGACAATTCGTCCAGCAGACTTTGATAATGATAACAACGGAACTATTGACGCTTTTCATATTATTTATGCCGGCTACGGCGAAGAATCGGGCGGAGACCCTAATTCTATCTGGGCGCATGAATACAGACTTCCGACGACGCTTACGTTCGGAGGTAAAAGGTTAAGCATCTATTCCTGCTCGCCCGAATTACGCGGAAATTCGGGCGCTAATATTACGCATATCGGCGTTATTTGCCATGAAATGTGCCATATTTTCGGCGCTCCGGATTTTTATGATACGGATGGAGACGGAAGCGGCGATGAATTTTTGGGAACAGGCAATTGGGATTTAATGGCCTCCGGAAATTGGAACAACAGCGGCGCATGTCCGGCGCATATCAATATGTATCAGAAAATTCAATTCGGATGGGTAACTCCGACCGTTTTGGATCAGCCGCAAATTGTCGCCGATATTCCCAATTCGGCAATGAATCCGGTCGCTTATCGCTACAATACTTCCGTAGCAAGAGAATATTTTATTCTCGAAAATCGCCAGCAAGTCGGATTTGACCGGTATGTGCCCGGAACCGGCTTACTGATTTATCATGTAAGCATTAGCAATATGGATATCCAAAATAACAGCGTCAATACGGGACACCCGCAAAAAGTATATCCCGTTTGCGCTTCGGCAAGTACGAATCCGACGGGAACGCGTCTTTCCTACGGAAGCATCAATTCCGTCGGATGTCCTTTTCCCGGCATTTCCAAGAAAACTTCGTTTACCGATTATACGATTCCTGCCGCTACGTCTTGGAGCGGAACAAATACCGAGAAGCCGCTTACCGATATTCAAGAACAAAAAGGGATTGTTTCTTTTCGATTTTCAATGCTTGATGCCGAGCCGGTAACTGATTTTCAAGCAAGTGTAGAAGATCAAACCGTGCAGCTGACGTGGGGCAAACCGTCGGAAGACGTCACCGGTTACAACATTTATCGCAATGATTTACTCGTCATAAAACTGATCGGCAAGAATAATACTTCTTATTCTCAAACCAATTTAAGTTCCGGTAATTACAATTACTGTATAACTGCTCTTTACGATAATGAAGAATCCGAATCGGCTTGCGTAAACGTTGTTTTGTCCGATAAGACTGCGCTTGATCCGATTCGTAATCCGGAAGCGGAAATCGCCGTATATCCGAATCCGATCAAGAAGGGAGAAGCCTTAGTCATTCGGTGTGATCCGCAACCGATTTCAACGCTCCTGTTTTATACCGTTTTCGGTCAATTAATCAGTCAAGAACAAATAACCGAATCGGCTTTTTACAAAAAAATGGATTTTGAACCCGGCGTTTATCTGTTACAAATAAAAAGTCCCGAAAAAACATTCACTCGAAAAATTATTATTCAATAGATTAAAACTGATGAAAATTCGCTTACAAATTAACTTCCACACAGTGTGGGGACAATCCCTTTATATTACGGGATCTTTGTTCGAATTAGGTTCTTGGGACACGGCTTCGGCTAAAGCCATGCAACACATAGGCGAAGGTAACTGGATATTTGAAATGGATTTGCCTGATAAACCCGTTAGTTTTGAATATCGGTATTTTCTCCGTTCCAACAACCAATTTATATTTGAAGAATGGCAACGAAATCATAAACAAATTATTACGGATACCAAACCGGACTACGTACTGATTGATTATTGGCAAAATCAACCGCAAAATACGGCTTTTTATTCTTCGGCTTTTTATAAAAGCTGGTTTGCGCATCCTTGCGATAAATTCGAACGTATCGTTAAGTCCCAAAAGAAATTATGTATCAAAGTCTTGGCGTCCGAGATTGAACGTAATCAAAGCATAGCGGTAATCGGTAACCAACCCGAATTAGGGAACTGGAATATCAATAAAGCATTGATTATGGCTTGCGACCATTTTCCGGAATGGTCAATTGAATTGGACGCGAGCGCGCTCTCCTACCCTATCGAATACAAATTCTGTATCGTTGAAAACGAAAGTAAATCATTAATTGAATGGGAAAAAGGCGATAACCGGGTTTTGGCTATTCCTCCCATCAACGAAAATGAAACCGGCATTGTTTCCGGATTACAGTTCCGAAAAGATTTCATCGAATGGAAATGTGCCGGAACCGTTATTCCGGTTTTTTCCCTCCGGTCGGAAACAAGTTTCGGTATCGGCGATTTCGGCGATATGAAAAAATGTATTGATTGGTTGAAATTCACTTCACAAAAAATTCTTCAAATCTTACCGGTCAACGATACGACTCAAACGCATACTTGGACCGATTCATATCCATATAATGCGATTTCCATTTACGCTTTACATCCGATTTATCTGAATTTGAATGCAATGGGTGAATTGAATGCGACGGATCGGAAAATGTTTTACGAGAATATGCAGGCTTCGTTGAATGCGTCGGAAGAAGTGGATTATGAACAAGTAGATAAGTATAAGCGGATGTTTTTCAGTGAATTATTTATTCAAGACGGAAATAAGACATTGCAATCTCCGGAATTTCTTTCATTCTTTGATAAGAATAAAGAATGGTTGATTCCTTATGCCGCTTATTCATATTTGAGGGATAAATACCGTACCGGCGATTTTCGTTCTTGGAGAGAATACAGCCGATACGACCGGGAAGCAATCGAAAAATTTTGTCAACCGGACAAACCGCATTACTCGGAAATAGCGTTGTATTATTACTTGCAATTTCATTTGCACAAACAATTATCCGAAGTCAGAGAATATGCGCATTCCAAAGGAATTGTCTTGAAAGGAGATGTCCCGATCGGCATCAGCAAAACAAGTATCGAAGCTTGGACGGAACCGGAGTATTTCAACAGTCAATACCAAACCGGCGCTCCTCCCGATGATTTCTCTTTAACCGGGCAAAATTGGGGTTTTCCAACTTACCGGTGGGAAAAGATGGAAGCGGATCATTATTGTTGGTGGAAAAAACGTTTTCGGAAAATGGAAGATTATTTTGACGCCTTTCGCATTGATCATATTCTCGGTTTTTTCCGAATATGGGAAATACCGGAAGATTCGGTTCAAGGACTTTTGGGTTGGTTCAGTCCGGCTTTGCCTTTCAGTGAAGAAGAGATAAAAAATTCGGGGTTCGATTTTGTCTTGGAAAAATATACAAATGCACATATTAACGAACAATTTTTACCGGAATTATTCGGTGAATATACGGAAGAAGTGACTCAAATCTATTTGAATCGAACTTCTTCCCGGCATTTTGCATTGAAAGAGCCGTTCGATACGCAAATAAAAATCCAAACGCATTTTTCCGGAAAAGACGATAACAAAAGTCGGATCATTCAAGAAGGACTTTATGCCATTTGCAACGAAGTATTGTTTATCAGAGATAAGCGCCGAAGCAATTATTTTCATCCGCGCATTTCGGCTTCTCATTCTTATATTTACAAAGAACTGAATCCGGCCGATCAATACGCTTTCAACTATCTGTATCGGGATTATTTCTACCAGCGTCACAATGAGTTCTGGAAAGAGGAAGGATATAAAAAATTATTCCCGTTAGTCTCCTCCACCGATATGTTGGTGTGCGGCGAAGATTTGGGAATGATTCCGCAATGCGTACCGGAAGTCATGCAGAAACTTCAGATTCTCAGTCTGGAAATCGAACAAATGCCCAAGGAAATCAATCGGGAATTTACCGATTTGAATCATTTGCCGTATCTTTCGGTTTGTACGACTTCCACGCACGACATGCCTACGCTTCGATTGGAATGGAAAGAAAATCGGGAAAAAACGCAACGGTATTACAATGAAGTGTTAAAACGGGAAGGAAATGCGCCGAAAGAGTGTACGCCGGATATTTGCGAACAAATTATTCTCAATCATCTTTACGCTCGTTCAATGTTAACCATTATTCCTTTGCAGGATTGGTTTTCTTTGGACGGAGATGTCCGCAAGAAAAACGACGCCGACGAACGAATAAATGTACCCGCTAATTCCACGCATTACTGGAAATACCGTATGCATCTCAATTTAGAAATTTTACTTAAAGCAGATAAATTAAACGAAAAAATAATCCGCTTAATTCAACAAACTCAACGATAATAAATATCTAATTGAGCATTTTACAAGTGCCGTTAAAAGAAGCCCCCGGTTCTATTTCAATATATTTGGCAACAATTTCGCCTGCAAATCGAACCGAGGCTTTTAAACTGGCCACTTCATATATCATAATATTACCGATAACGGTACCCATTAAGTCTGTGTTCTGGCATTGAATATTTCCGGTAATTTCAGCTTGAGGTCCGATAATCACCTTTCCCGTACACTCAATATTACCGTCCAACTTTCCGTCAATACGGAAATCTTCTTCTGCTTTAATATCGCCTTTAATATACGTTCCTACCGCCATTGCATTATGGGCGATCCCGGAGGATGAATTTTCTTTATTTCTCATGAACATGCTTCATTTTTTACCGGCAAATTTACAAATTATTTGTTAGAAATCAAATAATAAACTACTTTTGAGCATAATAAATAAAATATCTGTCAGCAATGGAATGTATCGAACTGAAAAAAATGATTTTTTATGCACGTCACGGGGTGATGGAACAAGAACGCATCGTAGGAAATAAGTATCGAATTGATTTGAAATTATTCCTTGATTTGAGTAAAGCCGTAGAGTCGGATAAAATAGAAGATACCGTGAACTATGCCGATATTTTCGGTACAGTCAAAGAAGAAATGGCAATCCCTTCTTACCTCTTAGAACATATCGCCGGAAGGATTATCCGAAAAATCAAACAGAAGTATCCGACGATTCAAAAAATCAAGATTCGTCTTGCCAAACTCAATCCTCCCATTGAAGGTGAAATCCGAGAAGCCGCCGTTATTATCACCGAATGAAAAAATTACGCTACGCATCAAATCCATAGTGAACACGACAAATTGACGTTAATTCAGTTCGTAATTCAGACGTTTGCTCTCGTCCTCGACCGAGTTTTTGGCGCGGAAAATATTTTTAAAGTAGGCTTTACTCAATTGTTTCTTTTTTGCATAACTCTCATAAGTATCGGTGTCCGGATTGAAATCCGGACGCCAAATATAACGCGGATTGATATAACAATAGGTCATCTCTACCACCGGACTGTTGCCTCTCGCCTCTCTTAATAAATCCGCTTTTCCGGGAGCAATACAGGTGATTCCTCTTTCGCTGCATTGCTTTTTCAGCTTCTCGATAATCGGATCATATCGGTTGTAAATTTCTTCCCACGAAAAATCTTTATAATCCGTATTGCCCAAGGGTTGAATTGGACGTAATTGTAAAACATCGAATTTGTAACCGCCGAAACTGTTGAAAAAAGTTTGAAGTTCCTCCAAATTATCCTTGTTGATGGTATAGTTTAACCGGATTCTCAGTTTGGGATGCGTTTCCTTAATAACGGTAAGAATTTTCATTGCTTCCAAAAATTTTTCATAAGAAGCGCCGGTCATGAAATATTCATACGATTCTTTGTTCACGCCGTGTACAGATAAAGTGAACTCATTGATTCCGGCATCAACTAATTCCAACCAATCGTCGTGAGAAAACAGATTGGCATTGGTCGTCATGGAAATGTAAGGTATCCTGTATTGCTTTCCCAACCGGATTAACTCCTTATTGTATGGAAAGAGAGAAGGTTCAGCTCCGCAACCGATCTGTAATTTCAACGCTCTGTGGAATAAAGCTCCGGCAATCTTCGGTAAATCTTCTTCCTTAAAAATTCCTTTCATGGTTTTTCTCTTTTCCGGATCACTGAAATAACACATTTTACAGCGTAAATTACAGGCAAGTACCGGATCCATGAAAATCCCCAAATATCTTTTTCGTGTAATATGCAAAATAAAGATTCCCAATCGTTTAATGAAAGGGTTTCTCGCCCATTGGTTTAATTTCAATAGAAAATAGATGTTCATAATTCGTAAAATCAAATATTTTCATTTTAATCGCCGCTAAGTTACTACTTTTTCTCGATTTCATCTCTCTTTTTTCAGACAAGAGATTAAAGATAGATAAATACTTAAAAATATGTATTTTACCTATGCTTGCCCTATATGGAAAAAAGAAGTGGGCGCTTTTGCGTCCACTCTTTTCGATAATCCTAAATTCAACCCTATCGCTCACAATGAAGCGAGCGTATAAAGTAATCGCTAATAGGATTTAAGGATATTTGATCTTTAGAAGCTGCAAAGTTTTTCTTGCCGCTTCATCATTCGGATCTATATCCAAAATCTTTTTGTTATATTCACCGACGGCAGCCGTATTATTTTCGACAGCCAAATAATAATTAGCCAAGTAGCGATAGGCCTCAATAATAAATCGGTTTTTCGATCCGTCGCTGTTGCTGTTTAACAAAATCGGAAGCGCGTCTTCGAAAAAAGGTTTTGCATGTCCTACCATTTTCCCGGTACTATCCAATTCGTATTTGTCCAATAATGAATTGATATTGGCTCGTCCCAAATAACCGTAATACAAATCCGGCTTTCGTTTGATTACTTCGGCATAGGCATTATCGCCTTTTTGAACATTATTTTTAAATGCAGCGTCAGCATCATCCGTCGTCGTTACGGCAACGCCGGAAGAAGAAGTTTCACTTGCAGGTAAAATATAATAGGCGGCGGCATAATAATTGGCTTGCGCATAAGAGTAATAATCCATAGCGTCTGCCGAAGGATCCATAGCCAAATATTTTTCGTAGTATTTAGTCGCCGCCGGGTACAAACCCGCATTTAAAGCGGCGTTAGCCATCTCTTTGTAAATATCCGCTTTGGTAGAATCAATTTCAAGCGCTTTTTGGAAAGCCTCCAAAGCTTCCCCCGATCGTTTTTCTTTCAAATCCAATTGACCTAATGTCATGTAATCCTGATAGATATGCCGTTCTTTCGGCATCTCGGCTAAAAACCGGTTCATTTGTTCCAATCCTTCGTCATAATTTCCCAGCCGATAGCTGTTATAAGCTTCCAATCGCTTCATAACTAAGTTATTCGGATCATTTGATATTACATATTTAATTTGGTTCAAAGCTTTTTCAAATTGACCGGTAAAATACAGCAGTTGTGCATACCGCTCATGTTGCAACAAAGGGACGCCCGGAATGGCAATAAATTTCTCATACGCATCCAATGCATCTTTATATTTTCCTTCTTCACGATAAATGTCGCCATATACCGCATATGCAGGAATATAGTTGGGATCCAAAGCTACCAATTTATCCAAATCCTGTAAAGCTACGGAAGTATTGATTTCTTTATAAACCTGCGCCAATTTCAAATAGGCCACTTTATCGGTAGCATTGAAAAGGATGGCATTTTCGTAGCGGCCGCAAGCTTCACCTGTCTTGTCCTGTTTCATCAACATATCGCCTTCCACAATATAAATACCGGAAAATTTACCGTTAATCTTCCGAGCTTTATCCAGAGCCAATTTAGCGTTTTCGTAATCGCCGACAAATACATAAGCTTCTGCAATGGAAGTTTGTACGGATGGATCTTTCTTGGCGAAATTATTTGCTTTTTTAAACAATTCATCGGCCGCTTTGACATTTCCGTTTTTCAATTGCAGTTTGCCTTCACCGATATATCCGAACGGATATTCGGGAAAAAGTTCAATTGCTTTACGATAATAAAAAGAAGCTGAATCTTCTTGATTAAGTTGGTCATACGTTTGCCCTAAATAATAATAATTTTCGGCTTGTTCAGCCGGGGATTGATTCGTTTGCTGTAAAAAAAACAATTTTGCAGCTCCGTAGAGATCGGCTCTATAATATTCGATTCCTTTCTCATTGTCGCTGGCAAACACATGGGTTGCAGCAAGAAAGGCAAACCCCGCTAAAATAAGTAATTTTCTTTTATTCATTTTTTTATCATTTTGTTTTTTTATTATTGTCATCGGGATAGCCATCGGTTATGTTAACCGATCGGTTCTGAGGATCGGTTACCGCAGGTAATAATCCGGATTTTAATATTACCGTCTGCCCGACATCGTGAGCAAGAAAAATACTGAAACCGGAAGATAAACCGGACCTCGGATCGGAAAGCAGCACATACAGCGCTCTCCATAGAGGATAATCTTCATTTTTAATATCTCCCGCATACGGAAGGTAAGTATTTTGTAAAGTTGCTTTTTCTTCCTTACCGATACGCATCATTCGAAATTTATCTTGTAAATCAAACGTTTTTTGACTGACTTCATTGTTCAACGAATTAAATCCTAAAATACCTATGGCATTGGGTAATTCACAAACTTTTCCAATCAGTTCGTCACGGCTGTTCATCGCATATAAATTGGGAGATAACGATTCGCCTTGGGTTATCGAATCCGTTACATAACGTAAAATACCGGATTGATTACTTTCAAAAACTACTCGAATCGTACCCAAAGAAGAACCGGGATTAATTTGTGACCAATCCGTAATTTCACCCGTAAGAATTTTTTTAATAGTCGGAAGACCGATCAGTGAATCGGGATTTGCCCTGTTACTGATGAATGTAACGCCGTCAAATGCTATGATGAATTTCTGAACAACCATCCTTTTTTCTTCAACCGTTTTTTGTTCTTCAACGTTGAGATCCCGTGTAGTTACAGCCAATCGCACCGAATCTTCCATTAACAGACGAACTGCTTCATTTTCATTGGAATAAATAGGATTGATGATCGCTAATTGATTATATGCTTCGAATGCTTTGATTTCAGCGTCCATCAAATTTTCAAAATTTTCATCACACGCAATATAAATAATACCTTCAGTCAAAGTGTCTTCCCATTTGTCTTTAGGTTTTTTTTTGCAAGAGTCAAACGACAGAAGAAAAAATAATATAATACTGAAAAATAGAAATTTTTTCATTGGTATGCTTTCGTCTTTATAAAATTCAATAAAATGAGGCTGACTAAAAGTTTTCACTTTCAGACAGCCCCTTTTTTAAACACTATTTATTCATTTCTCTGCGTTATTTTTATATAAGCTCTATATACTCTGAAGAGTCCGTAAAGCCCGATTACGATTCCTACGCCGATTCTTATTCCGCCCGGAACGGAGCGGTTGAAAAACGGAGTGAATAACAGAATAATGCTTAACGCCACATATACAATAGCCATTACACATTCAAAAATGAATAAAGCCAATTTCTGCCCGTTGTATTTTCCTATTTTTTCAAAATCCATCATTCTATGAAATCAACCGACTTTCTCTTTGCTAAGAATCCGGCAAAAAATCGAATTTTTAACTGTTTTGTAATCTAAATGTCACAGGTAAAGAATAATATACATATACCGGATTTCCGTTTTGTTTTCCCGGTATCCATTTCGGCATTTTCTTTACGACTCGGATTGCTTCTTTGTCGCAACTCGGATCCAAACTTTTTTGTATTTCCACCTCATCAATCGAGCCGTCCGGTTTAACAACGAATCGCAGAGTTACACGACCTTGAATCCCCTGTTCGGCGGCAATGGTCGGATAAGTCATATTTTCTGTTAACCATTTCATTAATGCAGCTTCTCCGCCGGGGAATTGCGGCATTACTTCCACATGATTGAAAATTTGAGGTTTTTGTTCTTCAACCACCACCTTATGTTCTTGCAAATCAGCGATATCAACAGTTCCTCCTTGAACTCCTTCAACATTTGCAACTGAAATGTCAGCTTTGGTTTCAGTCAATTCCTGTTGAGTTTTCATCAATTCTTCATCTTTGATATCTTTATCTTTTGTAATTACCGGCGGCGTAAATTGCACCGTAGTCTTCAATTCGGGAGGAGGAGGAACATTAACTTGTTGAATTTTATTTTCGTCCGGAACATTCTTATCCAAGTCGAAAACAGTTGTTTCTACTCCCACCGTTTGCGTAAGCCCTTTTTCGGGCAAAACCGACTTGATTATCCTCGGCAGAAAAATCAGTCCCAATGCAATAATCGTGATTATAGCCAACGCTTTCAAATGGCGATCGGAAGATTCCTCACGCTGAACGTAAGCGCCGTATTCCTTGTTTTTACCCGTAAAAACAAGGGCTAACCACTTTTCCGAATTTAAATCAAAATCTTTTGGCATAGTAATAATTTGATTTTTTGAGTTAATAAATTATTTCTTCGCTTTAGTTTGTTGGTTCAATTGCTGCTCCGTCAGATATGCCGGGTTGAGCGTTTTCATGTAAAGCAAATAACGATCGCCATCGGTTATATCCACAATAGCGTAGGCGCCAATGTTACATATCAACATTTCATCCAACACATCCACCAAATTTTTATACGTAGATAAATCACTCGCTTTAATCATAACCGTAGGAGCAATTTTTGTCTCTTTCAGCGCTACTTCTTGAATTTTCCTCGCTTGCTCATTAAAATCATCTTCTTTGATTTCAAGATTTTTCAACTTATCCTTCAAATCTTGAATTAATTCATAGGTACCTTCGTTTTTTTCCAACAAAAGTTTGCGTAATCCTTGTGGGGTATAATCGGAGGTAATAAGAAAACTGCCCGGATCTTTATAAGCGGTTGTTGAATCAATCATTCCTAAATAATAGTAAACCTCATCGTCTCCACCCAAAAGAATCGTAATAGCCGTTGATTCCCTTACTTTATTCTGTTCTTCCGGCTTTACCTCATCTTTGGCGGGCATATTAATATTCATCATTTGAGGCTTAAGAAGCGTAGTACAAAACATAAAAAATGTTATCAGCAACATGTTCATATCCACCATAGGCGTAAAATCAACACGCAGATGCTTTTTTTTCTGTTTATTTTTTCCACCTTCTTGCTCTTTTACTTGTACTTCAGCCATTTTTATTTTTTTTAGATTGTTACTTGTTAAGCATTTGAAGCGGTTTTCAAAGAGGTAATCAAAATGTAACGGTTTTTACGCATTTCCCTCAGATCGTCAATAACTTTCTTTATCACCGGATAAGTTGTTGATTTATCAGCTTTGATAGCAATTTTCAATTGGGGATTTTTCTCCGTAGCATGAGAAACCCATCGCTTAAATTCATTGTCACCCGAAATAAGTCCTCTCGCATCCGATAATTGGTCCGTAGGGATTCCCACCCGTTGATTTTCCAAATCTTTCAGATATTTTTCCTGTTGATCGGAAGGTAAATCCAAAAAGGAAGCTACAGAACGAATCGGGACTCCGAATGTCTCCAATTTTTTGAAAGCATCCATCTCCTTCGGAGTAAATGTAAGTCCGTAATCTTCACCCACCGCAGTTAACGCATCTACTTTATCTTGTTGGTTAGTAAAACTCAGAAAAATTTTACCCTCCGAATCTACAAGGATGGTCATCAGATTGCTTTCCGGAATTGTGATTTCGGAAACCGATGCCGGCGTTTGTACTTTTACCGGTTCATCCTTAACGAAAGTAGAGGTTAGCATGAAGAAGGTAAGTAAAAGCACGGTTACATCACTCATCGCCGTCATGTCAATAAAAGTGTCATTCTTTTTTACTTTTACTTTTGCCATAATTTTTAATTATTTTTCGTGTGTTTCGGCATAGGTTTGAGTAAGAGCAAAACCCATTTCATCAATTGCATAGGTCATATTGTCAATTTTACCCGTAAAGAAAGCGTAAGTAATAATTGCCAATGCGCCGGTTGCGATACCGAAAGCCGTATTTACAAGCGCTTCGGAAATACCTGCGGAAAGAGCAACCGAGTCGGTAGATCCGGCGGCAGCCAAAGCGCTAAATGAACGAATCATCCCCAATACGGTTCCGAACAATCCGAAAAGAGTTCCCAACGTAGAAATAGTTGCAATCACCGGAAGATTCTGTTGCATAGAGGGTAATTCAAGCGCGGTCGCCTCTTCGAGTTCCGCTTTGATTTCTTCTATTTTTGTTTCTTTAGGCAAACTTTGGGATTCCATTTCCCTGTACTTTTTCAGACCTGCATCAACGATTGCAGCCACCGACCCTTTTTGTTTTGCACAAAGAGCTTCCGCACCGGCAATACTTCCTTTTTTCAGATCAGCTTTTACATCATATACAAAGCTAATCAAGTTACCGGTCCCTTTGGCTTTTGAAAGAGCGATAAAACGCTCTACACTTAAAACGAGAACAGTCAACAAAAGAGTCATAATAAGAACGACGGTTACCCCTCCTTTATAAATGGTTCCCAACAATTTTCCCGGTAACGGGTGATTGTGCGGATCGTTATTTACAAAGTTAGCCGGATCTCCAAAAATGAAGAAGTAAACCAATAAAGCAATAACAAAGCAACATACGATAACGATGCCTGCCGAAATCCCTCGAGATTTTTTACCAACTCTCTTGCTCTTTTCTCCTGTTTGTGTTTTTGTTTCCATAAATTTTTTGTGTTCGTTTAAGTTAGATAAATTATTTTAATGTTTTTTTATTAAATATTCTGTCAGTTAAATAAATATAAGCATAACGTTTAATCCTGCAAATATAATGAATTATATTTAATCTTCATACAAAAATAAATGATTGTTAGTCATTTTTAATATAAAGTTAACATATAATTACATTTCTCTTGAAGTAAAGAATATTTCCTGCTCTTATCCTTAGGAAAGCAAGTAGTCTTAAAATGCAATTCTCCAATGAGTTGTTCTTTTCCATGGGTTCATAATTTCAATTGTCAAAGGTATGATTTTTCTTTTATTTTTTCAATTTTTTTTCAGATTATTTTTGCAAAATATACGGCATAAAAAACGTTTAATTTGTCAATTATGAGAGCGCTATTTCCGAAAATCAGATTCCAAAGCTTAATCCTACGATATTCTGATAGATACAGCTCAAAATTCCTATAATCAAAATACCCAAGGTACAGATGATCATACCGGCTTTACTGTAGTTATCAATCGAAAAACGTTCCACAGCTCCGGATTCTCTTTCTTTGATAAACATAGCTTTCACAATTAAGAGGTAATAATACAATGATATGACGGTATTCAAAAGAGCGATAAACACCAGTAAATATTGGCCTTCCGATGCGGCCGCCATAAAAATGAAAAATTTACTGAAAAATCCGGCAAAAGGAGGAATACCTCCTAAAGAGAATACGGCTAACATCATGATACAACTCAAGATAGGATTTGTTTTGTATAAACCGTTGAAAGCGGCAATTGAAGTTTTTCCGTCGGAAGCGTTTTCCACTGCCGAAATCACGCCGAATACCGCCAAATTGGAAAATACATAAATTAATACATAATATACGGTCGCCGTCATTCCTTGCGCATTTCCGGCGATAATACCCAAAAGAATATAACCGGCTTGCGAAATGGAAGAAAAAGCGAAAAAGCGTTTGATATCGGTCTGTCGCAAAGCAAAAAGATTTCCGAGCGTGATGGTAATAAGCGACAACCACCATAGAATGGATTCCCAGACAACTTCTATTGTTCCGAAAGCTTTAAACAGAGCAAACATTAAAGCGAATGCGGCCGCTCCTTTCGATACGACCGATAAATAAGCCGTTACGTTGGTGGGCGCTCCTTCATATACATCGGCAACCCATAAATGGAAAGGAACTAAGGAAAGCTTGAATCCCAATCCGCTGAAGAAAAATACAAATCCGAGGATAGCCAATGTATCGGTACCGGTGAAAGTAATATCCGAAAAATACAAACTTCCGAAAGAGCCGTATATGAATGAGAGTCCGAACAAAAGGACTCCGGATGAAAAGGCGGATATCAGAATGTACTTGACGCCGGCTTCCGCCGATTTTTCTTTGTATTTGTTGAATGCAGCCAAACAAGCCAAAGGCAAAGAAGCGGTTTCCATTCCTATATATAACATCATGAAATTTCCTGCCGAAACCATGATATACATTCCCAATAAAGTAACCAAAGTAATCGTAAAAAATTCGCCGCGTCGGTGTTCAATACGTTTGGAATGCAACCACGAATACGTTTGCAGAAAAACGATGAAAGTTGCAATGTTTAAAATATTTTTCATTAAAACAGTCAAGCCGGAACTGACGAACAAGCCGCCGAAAGCTTCTCCTACCGGTAAGGGAAAAAAACCGAAAGCGGTTTGAGCGGCAAACAGCAGGCAAGCCAACGGATAAAGCCAATGCCGGGCTTTACCGGAAGCAATCAAATCAAAAGTGAACAAGATAAGGAAAACGGCTATCAACCCGATTTCCTGTCCCATTATCAAAAAATTATTGAAATCCATATTTTATTTCTTTAATTACTTAAATTCAACCTAATTTCGCAATAATCGGAAGTAAACTGTCCCGGATTATATCGGATATTCCCAAAGGATACATACCCATTACCGCAATTCCCACAATCAAAAAGACAGCGGATATTTTTTCATACCAAGCCGCATCCGGCAAATGAAGATGATGACTGTCTTGAACCGGTCCGTACAACAGTTTTGCTATCGTCCGCAAAATATACACGGCTGTGATTACAATCGAAGCGCAAGCGATAATCGTAAAAGTCCGATGAAAGAGATCGGAATGTTGGAACGAGCCGACAAAAATTGTCATTTCCGCCACAAATCCGCTTAAGCCCGGAAGCCCCAAGGAAGCCAACCCCGCAATCACATAACAGACCGAGGCAAACGGCATGATTTTCATCAAACCTCCCATTTCGCGAATGTCGCGCGTATGCGTTCTGCCGTAAATCAACCCGATCAAGGAAAAGAACAGGGCCGTCATCAAACCGTGCGAAAGCATCTGCATAATCGCGCCGGTCATTGCCGTTTGATTCATCATCAGAATGGCAAACAATACCAATCCGCAGTGACTCACCGACGAATAAGCATTGATGTATTTTAAGTCGGTCTGTACGACCGCGCTGAAAGCGCCGTAAACTACGCTGATGCCGGTCAGAACCAAGAAAAGCGTACTAAATTCGTGAGCCGCTTCCGGCATTAAATAAATGGCAACGCGAAAGCAACCGTAACCGCCCAATTTCATTAAAACGCCTGCATGGAGCATAGAAACGGCGGTAGGCGCTGAAGAGTGACCATCCGGCGACCATGTGTGGAACGGAAATAAGGCGCCCAAAACTCCGAACCCCAAGAATGTAGCGGGAAATATCCATCGTTGTTGTTCAATCGGGATATGAAGATTATTTGCAATTTCCAATAAATTCATGCTGGCGTGTCCGGAAGTATAATAGATACCGATAATACCCACCAATAGGAAAGCCGATCCTCCCATCAGCATAAGCGTCAATTTCATAGCGGCATATTCTTTTCTCCCTGTCCCCCACAATCCGATTAAAAGGTACATCGGAATCAATGCTACTTCATAAAATAAGAACATGGTGAACAAGTCAATGGATATAAAGAATCCGAATACGCCTGTTGACAGAAGGCAATACCACAAGAAAAATTCTTTTGCCATATTCATATTCCAAGAAGAAAATACGCCCGTAAATACAATAAGAGACGCTAATACCAGCATCAATACCGAAATTCCGTCAACGCCTACCGCGTAGGTAATATTCAGAGGTTCATACCATACGATTTGAGACACAAAAAGCATTTCGTCGCCGGAGACTGCACGTTCTTTGATAAATAAAACCACAAGGGTTGCCGCCAAAACCAATAAGGCTGAGGCTCCCGTTACCATAACGGCGCGAATTTGCTTGACGTCTTTGCATATAAACAATATCAACATCATCAGCAACGGAATAGCGACAAACAAAGATAAAATATTCATATAATAATTTATTTCTTAAAGGTTACAGGAAATTCGTTCATAAAAATAACGCGAATGCGGCAATCAGCAACGAACCGAATATAAATACCCAAGCATAAAATCGAACCTGACCGGATTGCAATCCTTTGATTGCAGCGGATGCTTTTTGCGTCGTCCAAGCCAAACCGTTCATACTGCCGTCAACAACATTGGAATCGAACCATCGAACCGGGTTGCAGATGTAACGGAATACAAGCGTTGTTGAAAACCAAATCCATACTTCATCCAAATAGAATTTATGAAGCGCCGCTTTATAAATAATACCCATAGATTGTGCAATTTCGGCCGGTTTCTTGCTGTCTTTGAAATAAAGCAAGAATGCAACTCCGATACCGATTACCGCCACCAAAATACTCATTGAAGCTACCAACCCGTCAATATGCGTATGGAACGATACAGAGTCGGTACTGATGAAATCGGAAAAAGGAATGAATCCCGTAAAAACGGAAAATGCCGCTAAAATCATCAAAGGAAGCGCCATAGTCAACGGCGATTCATGGGGTTTATGATGTTCGTCGTAATGCCGTTCGCCGTTCCGGAAAATTCGGAAATACAAACGGAACATATAAAAAGCGGTTAATCCGGCTACAATCCATAATGTCCAGAAAACAACCGGTTGATTGTGGAACGCCGCCGCCAATATCTCGTCTTTACTGAAAAATCCCGAAAAAGGAGGAATGCCGGAAATGGACAAACAAGCAATCAAGAACGTCCAACTCGTTATTTTCATGTATTTATGTAAACCGCCCATGTCATCCATTTCATTGCTGTGAACAGCGTGAATCACCGAACCTGCGCCCAAGAACAGCAAGGCTTTAAAGAAAGCGTGCGTAAACAAATGGAACATGGAAGCCATATATCCTAAACCGTCATGCCCTCCGTAGCCCGAAACGCCCAAAGCCGCCATCATATAAGCAATTTGCGAAATGGTCGAAAAAGCCAGCACCCGTTTGATGTCGGTCTGCGTAATTGCAATAACCGCCGCAAACAGAGCGGTAAATGCTCCGATATAAGCAATCATTGTCAACACATCGGGAGCGGCAAAGAAATATACGGGAAATAAACGGGCAACCAAATAAACGCCGGCCACAACCATCGTAGCCGCATGGATTAAGGCCGATACGGGAGTGGGGCCTTCCATTGCGTCGGGCAACCAAATATGCAGCGGGAACATCGCCGATTTTCCGGCGCCTCCCATAAAAATCAACGCCATTGACCAAGTAGCAACCGACAAACCCATGAAAGTTCCTCCGGCCATCGAAGCGGTCGCCAAGGAAGCATGATCGGAGGTCAATAAGCCGAAGTCGAACGTTTTTGTATAATACGACAAAATCAGTATTCCTATCAAAAATCCCAAGTCGGCGAAACGGGTAACGATAAACGCTTTTTTGGAAGCCGATACCGCCGAAGGTTTCGTATAATAAAATCCGATCAGCGAATAGGAACTTACGCCTACCAACTCCCAGAAAATATACATTTGAAAAATATTGGTGGCTACAACCAATCCCAACATGGAGAAACTAAACAAGGAAAGCAATGCGAAATACCGCTGAAATCCCGTTTCTCCTTTCATATAGCCCAAACTGTAAAGATGAACCATCAATGAAACGGTCGTAATGACAACCAACATCATCACTGAAATCGGATCCAACAAAATGCCTAAATCAATATGTAAATTATCGGTAAACCGTAACCATTCCCAATTGAATGGAATGATGGTTTGCCATTCTTCGCCCGTTTTTCCCGTTTGGAAAAAATATTGAAATGCCGCCGTATAAGCAAGAATTGCACAAAGCGCCATTCCCAATGTGCCAATTATTCCGGCAACCGACGGCTTAAATTTTGTCCCTACTAATCCCAACAATAAGAAGAGAAGAAAGGGAGTTACTATGATAAATAAACTGTATTCCATTTTATTCTTTCATTTTACTCAGATTCTTAATATCAATATTCCCGACGGTACGGTAGGCGTTAATAATAATCGCCAAGGCTACAGCCGTTTCAGCCGCAGTAATCGCTATGCCGAATAAAGTAAAAAACATACCGTCTAAATGTTGGGGATGAAGATAACGGTTGAAAACGGCAAAGTTGATTTCAACCGCATTCAAAACCAATTCCAATGAAATCAGAATGGCAATCATGTTCTTTCTCGTAACAAAACCGAATATTCCGACAAAGAACATCACTGTACTGATTATAAGGTAATATTCCATTTTTATCATAATCTTGCTATTTTTTTCGTGCAATTAAAATTCCGCCGATGATACATGCCAGCAACAATACGCTCAATATTTCAAAAGGCAAAAGATATTGGTGTTTTCCCGTACCCAACAACGTTTGACCGATTACTTTCATATTGATTTCCCAGTCGCCGGTAAGACCCGGCCCCGGAGCATACAAAAACCGATGTTTCATCCAAGCGAATACGGTAACGGCGACTCCCAAAATTACGGCCAACGCACCGTAAACATATCTCTGAAACGAATGACCCAACAGCATTTCGCCTTTGTTCGTGGTAAGGAAAATAGCAAATACGAATAATATCACGACTCCTCCGGCATAAACCGACAGTTGAACGGCAGCCAGAAAATGGAAATTTAAAAATAAATACAAACCGGCGGTACATATTAATACCAAAAGGAGGTAAATCGCCGCTCGCAATAAACTTCGCGTTGTTATCGCCAATACGGATAATAGCAGCATCGCTATTCCCACGCAGAAAAACAGAATTAAATTAATTATAGGATCCATATTATTCTTTCTTTTTCTTCATTAGAGTTGAACCTTCGTGATTCAATTGTTGTACCAATTTGGCTTTTGTAAATAAAGCATGTTCAAAATTCGTTGACCATGCAATCGCACCTTGCGGACAGGTCATCGTACATAATGCACAATAAATGCAACATCCGAGATCGTAGGTGTATCTGTCGAGTACCCTTTTTTCTTTGCCGGTTTCCTCATCCGACACTTTTTTACTGATCACTTGAATTGTACCGTTCGGACAATTCGTTTCACAGATTCCGCAAGCGGTACATTTGTGCTCGTTATTTTCGTTGTGCGGCATAATCAATTCGCCGCGCAAGCGTTCGTGAGGAAAAACCTTTCCTCTGTTTTCGGGATATTGTTCCGTCACTTTCGGACGAACAAAGTTAAGCCAAGCGATGTACAATCCTTGCAACAGATGCCAAATCCCAAGCAGCAGATTTTTGATATATTTCACCATATTATATTACAGTACTAAAAGCGTCATCAATAGTATATTAATCAAACTGATCGGCATCAGTATTTTCCATTCGAGCGACAACAATTGGTCAATACGCAAACGGGGGAAAGACCAACGAACCCACAAAGCGAGGAAAATACAGAAAAATGTTTTACCTAAAAACCACAGAACCGGCGGAATGTAATCCATGATTCCGTTGAAACTTTCCCAACCCGGAATATGCAACGGCATCCAGCCTCCCAGAAATACGGTAGCGGCAATAGCGGCTATTATGAACATATTCAAGTATTCCGCCAAATAGAAAAACCCGAACTGAATACCGGAATATTCGGTATGATAGCCGGCGGTTAATTCCGATTCCGCTTCCGGCAAATCGAAAGGTCCCCGGTTGGTTTCGGCGTGTCCGGCAATCAAGTAAATTATAAATGCGATTAAAGCCGGAATATGTCCTTTGAAAATAAACCATGCATCCGCTTGCTGTTCAACAATCTGAGAAAGTTGCATCGTCCCCGATAAAACGACGATGGCTAAAAGCGACAAGCCGCAGGATAATTCGTAGCTGATTAATTGCGCTCCGGAACGCATCGCGCCGATCAATGTATATTTATTGTTGCTCGACCATCCGGCAATAAGGATTCCCACAACGCCTATGGAAGATACGGCAAGCAAATAAAATACGCCGATATTAAAATCAACCGCCTGCAAACCTTTATCGAAAGGAATTGCGCCAAAAGTACAGATGGATGCGATAATGACCAAATAACAGGCTAAACGGAAAAGAAAGGGATCAACTTTATTGATTTTGATAATCTCTTTCAGAAGGATTTTTACCATATCCGCCACGCTTTGGAGAACCCCGAAAGGGCCTACACGATTCGGTCCGATACGGCATTGAAAGAAAGCGCATACTTTTCTTTCCAAATAGATTAATATCAGAGCCAATACGGAATAAACGGTCAGAATAACCACTCCTATTAAGATAAACTCTATAAGTAGCGTCCATCCCTCCGATAAGTGTTCTCTGAGTAAAGCGTCTATCCAATTCGTTACTACCTCAAAATGAAACATGTTTTAATACTTATAACTTAAAACTTATTACTTAAAACTTATCACTTAAAACTACCTGTCTATACAAGGTACAACATAATCCAGCGAACCTCCGAGCATAATCAAGTCGGCTACCTTAGTTTCCACAGCGATAGCTTTCAACGTATTGACCAAAGTCATGGAAGGAGAACGGAATTTAACCCGGTAAGGATACTTGTCTCCCCGACTGTTGATATATACGTCAAATTCGCCCCGGGCATTTTCAACCCGTTGGAAGTATTCTCCTTCCGGCAACCGGATAACGGCTTTTGTTTTCGCCGCATAATCGCCTTCCGGAATGTTATCAATCAATTGTTCGATGATATGCAACGATTCTGCGATTTCATCCAAACGAATAACGTATCGGTCGAAAGTCATACCGTCCGTTCGTAACATTTCTTTAAAATCAACATGAGGATAAGCGGCATACGGTTCAATCTTCCGAATATCGTTGCTCCAACCGGAAGCCCGGCCTGTAGGCCCCGTCGCTCCAAGAGCGATCGCTTTTTCTTTACTCAAATATCCCACGCCATCCATCCGGTCACGAGCAATCGGATTACCCGTAAACAAGAGGTGATGTTCTTTCAGCATTTTACGCATATAAGGAATAAATTCCTTGACTTTTCGTTGAAAATTCGGATGAATATCAGCCATCACTCCTCCGATAACACTGTAGTTAGCCATCAAACGGCCGCCGCAGGTTTCTTCGAAGATGTCCATGATTTTCTCGCGATCGCGCATCCCGTAAACAAACGCCGTAATCGCTCCCATATCCATCGCAATACAGCCCCAACCCAACAAGTGGGAAGCAATACGTCCCAATTCGTCAATAATCGTGCGTATATAATGCGCCCGTTCCGGCACTTCCAATTCTAATCCTTTCTCAATCGCCAAACACAAGCCGTGACGATTAATCGGCCCGGAAACATAGTCCATCCGGTCGGGCAAGTGAAGCATTTGCGGATAGGCGTAAGTTTCGCACATTTTTTCGATTCCCCGGTGAATGTATCCGAAAATCGGATCAATCTTTTTGATAATTTCACCATCGAGGGACACTCGTAAATGAAGCACGCCATGTGTAGCTGGATGCTGCGGACCGAAGTTTACGACATATTCATCGGCTTCAAAAAGCTTATGTTGATGTTCAAATTTTTGACCGTGATTTACTTCAATAACCGGTATGTTTTCCATATCGTCCAAGTCCTCATTGTCCATCGGAATCGGATTGATTGCCGGATCAGCGTCATAGTCTTTTCGTAACGGATAGCCTTTCCAATCTTGACGCAGAAACAAACGGCGCATGTCGGGATGGTTAATGAAACGAATACCGAAAAAATCATGAACTTCTCTCTCGTACAAACCGGCGGAATCCCACAGCTCGTGAAGCGAATCCAACAGCGGATCTTCCCGTTCGGGCGTTTCGGTTTTTAAACGAAGTATATAAGTCGGATACAAGGAACTCGACAAAATATAAATAACACCCAAAGTATCACCATAATCCATTCCGACAATATCAATCAGAAAATCAAAAGGAACGGTATCGTTATTTCGCAGTGCGGAAGCTGTTTCATGGATATTCTCTTTGGGAACGGAAACCGAATAAAATTTATCTTTCTGTTCAACGGTAGCGTAAGGAAATTGCAACAATAAATCGTCAATTGCTTTCATTGATTGCCTCCTTTCTCTACATTCTCGTTCGTATCATTAAAAGCAGCCGTAAACTCCTTCTGATTTTCCGGATGCGGCTGTTTCGGTAATCTAAAAAACTCCTGCAATTTAATTTTTCGCGCCAACTGCATCATGCCGTAAATCATGGCATCGGGTCTCGGCGGACATCCGGGAATATATACATCCACCGGAATGATTTGATCCACACCCATCACCGTATGGTACGATTTTTTAAACGGGCCGCCGCTGATGGCGCAACTTCCGAAAGCCATTACGTATTTCGGTTCAGCCATCTGCTCGTATAAGCGTTTCAAAACGGGAGCCATTTTGTGTACAATGGTACCGCAACAGAAAACGACGTCGGCTTGGCGCGGACTGTTACGGGTTACTTCCCATCCGAACCGGGCAAAATCGTAACGAGCGGCTCCCAGACACATAAATTCAATACCGCAACAGCTGGTAGCAAAAGTTAAAGGCCATACCGAATTGGAGCGTCCCCAGTTGATTAGGTCATCCAATTTGGAAACAACGACGTTCACTCCGTTTGCTCTCAATTCACGTACATATTCTTCGAGGTATTCGTTTTCTTTGAAATCCTCGGTTTTCATGTTCTTGATACGAATATCTTTTACATCCATTGCAAAGCTCCTTTCTTCCAAGCGTAAGCTAATCCCAAAGCGAGGATTATTAAAAAGAATGAAACCAAAACCAACCCTTGCACACCCACGTCTTTCATTATGACTGCCCAAGGAAATAAGAGAACGGTTTCTACATCAAACACTAAATACAGAATGGCAAACAGATAATAACCGACTTTGAATTGCGCCCAAGAAGTTCCCCGCGTAGGGATTCCGCACTCGTAAGGCTCTCCTTTCAGCGGGTTTGCAGAGGTGGGAGCCAACCATTTTGCAAGCAGCAATGCGGCAAAAACCATAAAGATTGCCGTGATAAGAACGACTAAAAATAAAGCTGAATTACTCATGTGAGCTTTGAATTTTTATGATAAAAATACATAATAAATGACTGTTTAAGCTTTTATCCGTTTTTTTATATTTTATTAAGAATGTGCAAATATAAAACAAATTAGCATGAAAACAAAAAAAGATAAACAAATTTCAATAAAATTATGCTATATTTGACGCAAATCATACTTTTTCCGGTTGTTTATACATATCTGAAAGGGATTTTTCATCGTCGCTGATCAGTAAAAGGATGTCGCCTTCGCTCAATTCGGTATTCCCTTTAGGAATAAAATAATGATTTTTTCTTTTCACCATTACCACTAATGTTCTCTCCGGTAACGCCATATTCATGATTTTATGTCCGGCTTTCAAATGTTCTTTGTTTATTGTTAATTCGCTCATTGCCGATTTTATATCTTCCGAAAATTCCACGTCAAACTCCGTCAGTTTCATTTCTTCGCGAGATTTTTTCGATAATCCCAGAATTTTAGCCATCCACGATAATGAAGAACCTTGAACAATTAGCGATAGAATGGTAATAAAGAAAACAATATTAAAAATCATTTTCGCTTGCGAAATATTCGCTATCCACGGATAAGTGGCGAAAATAATGGGAACGGCTCCCCGTAATCCCACCCACGAAACATAAATCCGGGCTTTCAATGAAATATTTCGAATGGGAAGTAATGACAAAAAAACGGAAAGCGGCCGTCCGACCAATATCATGAATACACCTATTAATATAGATACGCCGGCAATAGGCAATAATTCGGACGGATTAACAAGCAGACCCAAGGTCAGGAACATAACGATTTGAACCAACCATGTTAATCCGTCAAAAAATTTAACTACGCTGCGTTTATGGATAAATTTATTGTTACCGATTACCAATCCCGCAATATAAACCGCGAGGTATCCGTTTCCCTTTATAAAATCGGCAAACGAAAACACAAAAAACATGCAGGCGATAAGCAATACGGAGTATAAAGAATCATTATCCAGATTGATTTTATTGATAAATCGAACCGCAAGCCGGCCTAAAAAATATCCGACCAAAGTACCTATGGTTAATTGCATAAAAAAGAACAACACCATTTGCCAAACGGTTTCGGTAGGATTTTTAATAACGGAAATAAAAGTAATGGTTAACATATAAGCCATCGGGTCGTTACTCCCGCTTTCAAATTCCAACAACGGTCTCAAGTTTTCTTTAAGCGATAATCCTTTGGAACGCAGAAGACTGAAAACGGAAGCCGAATCGGTGGACGACATCACCGATGCCAAGAGTAAAGACTCTAAAAAAGAAAAAGTGATGCTGACAAAAAAATCGTTGGTTAACCAATAAATAAAACACCCGGTGAAAACGGCGGTTAAAAGGACGCCGACAATGGAAAGAATGAATCCGGGCACAATAATCGGGCGTATTTCATTATATTTCGTGTCCATCCCTCCCGAAAACAAAATAACATTCAACGCAATTACACCCACAAATTGAGCTGCTTTGGGATTATAAAAATGGATACCGACGCCATCGCTTCCCGCCAACATGCCTATCAGTAAGAAAAGCAAAAGAGTGGGAATGCCTATTTTATAACTTGTTTTTCCGGCCAATAAACTTATAAATAATAAGATGGAACCGATTAACAATAAATTTTCAGCCGACAAATTACTCATACAAATACATCTTCCATTTTACGGGGTTTTTTGAGGTGATAAAATTAATCAAAATTTCCGGATTTCCCAAATTTTTTATGATTTTCAGCAAAAATAATAAAAAAAGCCTCGAAAGCTTTTTAAAATTATGAATTATGAATTATGAATTATTTTGAAAAGTATTTTTATAATTTATAATTTATAATTCATAATTTTATAATCAGTTATATTATCCTCAACATCTGCTGTCGTGTCAACGTCAAAGAGTCCCACACCAATATTTTATTAACCATAGACGGTTCTACCGGCTTTTCTCTACCGTATAGTAAACCGTTTGAAGTTGCGCTTCCCGTAAGTCTCGGCGAATATCGTTTACCAATCCCATGGGTGTATCTTTATTTATTTTTAACAAAACTACCGATTGATTTTGTTCTTCCGGTTTCATTGCTTCTTTCATTGCTTGTAATTTAAACAGTATATCTTCTAAAGCGATTAATTCCGAATTTAATTGAATTTCATACGGATTTTTTTGATTTTCATCGGACGACTTTCCGACAGAAAGATAAACGAGCAATGATTTTTCTTTTAATTTTTGAAGCTCGGACGCATTCGGCAATTGAACTTGCGTCAATGTCGGTACGGTTCGCATATTCACCGTCAGCAGAAAGAAAAACAATAAGGTAAAAATCAAATCAGGCAATGCCGCGGTGTTCAATGACGGAACCTTTCTGCGATCATTTTTACGAAATCTACTCATGGCTCACTTGATTTTCGGGTATTTCTTTTTCGGATATCCGGAGCGGATACATTTCCCGTATCCCGGCTTGTTGCTCTTCGGACAAATCCGAAAACGGTTTGCTGAATTTTCCGAACGCCGATTCTTTTCGTAATTCATCGTAAGCGGCGGTTAATTCGCTCAAAACGGAAATATAAGTTTGGTAGTTGGATTTCCGACTAAATTCGAGATTAATAACCGCATCGCGCGAGACAAGCGTCGTACCCAAACCCGGAATGTCAAGCGCCGTTTTCCGAGGTAAAAAATCTTTATTATCCGGATTATCAATAAATACTTTAGCAATTTTCCGAATTTCCGATATTGATACCGGTTCTTCTTTCAGATAAACCGTATTATCTTCTTGAATCGTTACGGTAAGCATATTCCGTTCTTCGATCGGATTTTTCTTTTTAATTGCCGTTTCGGAAACCGGAGGAGCCAAACGTCTGTATATTCCGCTTTTGGAATCCAAAGAACCGGAAAGCAAGAAAAAAAGCAACAAAATAAACGCAACATCGGCAGAAGATGTCGAGCTTAATTGAGGAACTTCTCTTTTGAAACGCGCCATATCAGTTGACCTTTTTAAAGTAACTCCATATAATTCCTCCCAATAAAGCAAAAAAAGCGAGGCCGAGTAATATATATATGGAGTAAAGCCACATATCGGTTAATTTCAGCCACAGATAGGTATTTTCATTTCCTTTATATCCGACAAGCGGAAGCGGATTTCCGTTTCCCGATACCCAAGCAATCAACAATAAAAATCCTCCTGCTGGTGCAACGGCCGCGGAACGTCTTATCTTTTTGGGATTTTCATGCCACCGGCGAATAAAATAAAAAAAAGAAAAAATCAAACCGGTACAAACAGTGATAATAAACAATATGAAAAGCCAATAGAGAAGCGCAGAGATTTCAGTTGATTCCGTATCCGGATCCGGAGTTTGCGTAAAACAGACGCTATAAAACCATACGGCTAAAATCAAGGAAATAAGGGTGCAAAGCCATAGAACGCCGGTAGAAATCCGATGGAAAGAAGAGCGTTTCATTTTGTTGAATGGCGTTTGAATTGCGTAATTAAATCCAATATGGAAATGGCATCATCTTCCATATCATTAACAATACCTTCAATTTTTGTAAGAATATAATTATAAAAAAGTTGAAGGATAATAGCGACAATCAATCCGCCGACGGTTGTAATCAAAGCGACTTTCATCCCTCCCGCGATAATACCCGGACTAATATCTCCGTATTGTTGGATATTGTCAAACGCTTGAACCATACCGATTACCGTTCCCAGAAAGCCGAGAGAAGGCGCTACGGCAATGAACAAAGAAATCCATGAAAGATTTTTTTCCAATAATCCGGTCTGAACGTTTCCGGTAGCTGTTATGGATTTATCAATCTCATCAATCGTCCCTTGAATCCGGGACAATGCCTGATAACAGATCGAAGCGACCGGTCCCCGCGTATCGCGAGCAACCGCTTTAGCTCCTTCTACATTATTTTCTTCCAATTGCTTTTCAATTTCCTTCAAGAATTTTTTAGTATTTATCTGAGCTAAATTCAAATAGATGATTCGTTCCAAACAAAAACTCAAGCCGATAATTAATGAAAGCGCAATCGTACTCATAAAAAGTGCGGAGCCTTCAATAAATTTGGTTTTGATAAATTGATGCAAACCTCCTTCGATAGCAGAATCCGGAGTTTCGATAGTACCGGGAATAGAATCTTGTCCGAGCAAATCGCCGGAAAGAACGGATGCCAAGATACAAAACAACAACACACTGATTAAGAACCGTTTCATTGTAATAAACACAAATTTTATTCCGACAAAGGTAAATAAAATTACTTGAACTTTATACTTTATAAATTATGAATTATAAATTATGAATTATGAATTATGAATTATGAATTTGTCATTCAAATTCAACCGAACAAATAAAAATCGCAATCAGCGTGCTACGTACACTTTTGTCGCATAACGAAAAGTAAGGATATTGTTGGTTTGATATTTGTTAAACAATTTTTTTAAGTCGGCAATCAAGGGTATTGAACGAGGGTCGTCCTCATCCGGGATATAGGAAGAAGAAAACAGCCTTCCTTTCATTCCCTCGAAATCAAACACTTGACGATTGGAAAATACTTTCAATTCAACGGGATTCGGAGAGAAAAAATCCCGAATGGTTTTTTCATCAATCTTGCGATGATCCACTTTTACATAATCAATGCTGTGTTTTACAATCAGTTCGTCATATTCCCGTTCAAATTCGGATTCGGCAAGTCTTTCGTTCCACATCAACACAACAAGCCCTTCGGGCTTTAATATGCGTTTAAATTCTTTTTTGCACGCCGCTTTGTCAAACCAATGGAATGCCTGCCCCGCAACAATCGCGTCTATCGAATGGGCATCTAATTGTGTATTTTCCGCTGTGGCGTCAATAACGCTGAATTTCTCATAACCGCCCAACAATTCAACGGATTTTTCGCGCATTTCTTTATTCGGCTCTATACCGATAACGCGATAATTTTTATTCAAAAACAATTGACTCGAAATACCTGTTCCCGAACCGATATCCGCAATGATTTTGTCGGTGGAAAGTCGGTAAGTATTCTGCAAAAAATCAATGATTTCTATCGGATAGTCCGGGCGGTATTTCACATAATTATCCACCTTGCTGCTGAACCGTTTTGTATTATCAAGCGACGTTTTCATAAGATTAAAATCAATTTTGTTTTTTAAATAAAAAAGAATCTCTTACGGCAAAGGTAGTCATTTTTTTGAGGATTAATCCAAAACAGATGTCTTGCGTAAAAAATATTACAATGAAAAATAATTCTGCATTTTTTGTAGAAGCGAAAAATAGTAATTACCTTTGCAGGATTATGGAAATGCAGATGAAACTAAAGTTTAACAAAAAATGCGCTCACCCTATTCATCCGGGTGAAGTTTTGAAAGACGAAATCGAATATTGCGGCATGTCGCAAAGCAAGCTTGCCGCGCAAATGGGAATGTCATACAATCAAATATTTTGAAAAAATGAAAGTTTTAAAATTCGGAGGAACTTCCCTCGGTTCGGCTGCCAAGATAAAAGAAGCGGTCGCTTTAATTCAAAAAGAAAGCAAGAGTATTATCGTTCTGTCGGCTTTTGAAGGGATGACTGACGCTTTGATTGAAATTGCCGACTGTCTTTATAAAAAAAATCCCGACGGAGCCAATGAGATTATTGATCGCTTGGAGAAAAAGCATCTCGAACTTTTTTCCAAACTTTACGTAACTCAAGAATATAAGTGTTTGGCTGAAGAGTTATTGGAAAAACACTTCGATACCATCCGATCGTTTACTAAAGATTTATTTACCGGATTTGAAGAAAAGACGATTTTGGCGCATGGAGAGTTAATTTCATCTGCATTAATACATTTGATGCTAAAGGAACGGCAAGTGAATGCCGCCCTCATCCCGGCGTTGGATTTTATGCGTACCGATAAAAATTCGGAACCCGATCCGGTTTATATCAAGGAACGATTGCATAGACAATTAGACAAGTATCCCGATACCGATATTTATATTACGCAAGGCTATATTTGTCGAAACGCTTACGGAGAAATAGATAATCTGGAACGAGGCGGAAGCGATTTTACCGCTTCATTGATCGGAGCGGCAGTCCACGCCGAAGAAATTCAGATATGGACCGATACCGACGGAATGCAAAATAACGATCCGCGCTATGTTAAACAGACATTCCCCGTCCGTCATCTTCAATTTGAAGAAGCGGCGGAATTGGCGTATTTCGGAGCCAGAATCCTGCACCCGACCTGTATTTTGCCGGCGAGATTGAATAATATCCCGGTTCGTCTTCTAAACACTTTGCATCCGGATGCTCCGGGTACATTAATATCCAATCAAATGGAAAAAGGTAAAATCAAATCGGTAGCAGCCAAAGACGGAATTACGGCTATTAAAATTAAATCGGGACAAATGCTTTTGGCATACGGTTTCCTGCGTAAAGTTTTCGAAATTTTCGAAAATTATCAAACGCCGATTGACATGGTTGTTACCTCCGAAGTGGGCGTTTCGGTTACCATTGACCAGATGAAACATCTTACCGAAATACTCGACGATTTGAAGAAATACGGAACGGTTTCCATAGATCAAGATATGACAATCATTTGTGTGGTAGGAGATTTGGATTGGGATAATTTAGGATTCGAATCCAAAGCGGTTCAAGCGTTAAAAGATATCCGGGTGCGTATGATTTCTTACGGAGGAAGCAGTTACAATATTTCGTTTCTTATTCAAACCAAAGATAAAGAACGAGCATTGCAAGCGCTAAGTGATCATCTGTTTTAAAATCCGAGAAAAATTCTTAATTTTGCAGAATGAAACAAAAATTTCCCATGGATACTTTTCAATCGTTGACAACGCCGTTTTATTATTACGACGTCAACGTTTTGAATCATACCTTGCAGGCGCTTACCAAAGAAGCCGATAAATACAATTACCATATTCATTATGCCGTTAAAGCGAACGCTAATCCGCGAATATTATCCATTATCCGGGAATATGGTTTGGGCGCCGATTGCGTCAGCGGTGGTGAAATTCAAGCGGCGTTGAATGCCGGATTTCCTGCGGATAAAATTGTATTTGCCGGCGTCGGAAAAGCGGATTGGGAAATTAATCTCGGATTGGATCATGCCATTTTTTGCTACAATGCAGAATCCGTCCCGGAGCTGGAAGTCATCAACGAATTGGCAAAAAGCAAAGGAAAACGGGCGCAAGTGGCGCTTCGAATAAATCCGGAAGTTGATGCAAATACGCATCATCATATTACGACGGGTACTAAGGAAGATAAGTTCGGCATCAATCGGGAGCAATTGGGAAAAGTATTGGATAAATTAAATACGTTGGAAGCCGTTCGATTGATCGGAATACATTGTCACATCGGTTCGCAAATTCCGGATTTAAAGCCTTTTCAAAAACTTTGCAAGCGAATGATTGAAATTCAAGAACAATTAGCCGAACGCGGAGTGAAAATCGAACACATTAATTTCGGCGGCGGATTGGGCATTGATTACGAACATCCGGATCAAAATCCGATTCCCGATTTCAAATCTTATTTTGAACTGTTTCATACCTTCTTTCCGGCAGAGCCTTACCAACAAATCCGGTTCGAACCCGGAAGGTCAATTGTGGGACAATGCGGTTCGTTGATTTCCAAAGTATTGTATGTCAAAGAAGGTACTTTTAAAAATTTTGTTGTCTTAGATGCCGGATTCACCGAATTGATCCGTCCCGCTTTGTACGGCGCTTACCATCAAATAGAAAATCTTTCGTCCGACGCGCCGGAAGAAATTTACGACGTGGTAGGCCCGATTTGCGAATCGTCCGATTGCTTCGCAAAAGCCATTCGTTTAAACAAAACGAAACGCGGCGATTTATTCGCTTTGCGATCCGCCGGAGCATACGGTGAAGTGATGGCGTCGCAATACAATTGCCGTAAACTACCGAACGCTTATTTTTCAGATTTACTGTAAACTATGATTTGGAATACATTTGAAATAGCGCTTTTTTTCGTATTGCTTTTTTGCTTTACGGCCCAATTGCTTTTCTATTGGGTCGTGTTGGCAAAACCTTATTATTATATGCAATCTTCAATCAAAATGGAATTATCGGAACCGACCGAAGCGCCGCCGGTTTCCGTCATAATTTCCATAAAGAATTCGCAAGACGATTTATTTCGGTTTCTTCCCTATATTCTGGAACAAGAATATCCCGAATTTGAAGTGATCGTTGTAACCGACGGAATCTCGGATGCAGAAGAAGAAGCGTTAATACATCTGAAAAACCGGTATTCCAATTTATATTCTACTCATGTTCCGGAAAATACAAGAAATGTAAGTCGGATAAAATTAGCGTTAACATTAGGTATCAAAGCTGCCAAATACGACAAGCTTTTGTTTACCGAATGCGACAGTTACATCCGAACAAAAGATTGGATTCATTTGATGACTCGCCGGTTTTCGGACAGAAAAACCGTTGTTTTGGGTTTTTCCGCTTTAGACGAAGCAAGCGGTTTATCACGCAAGTATATGGCATACGATTATTTCTTTTCCAACCTCCAAATGATTTCACTCGCTTTGTTTAATCATCCCTATTCGGGAAACGGACGAAATATGGCCTATTCGAAAGAACATTTTATTGAACAAAAAGGATTTGTTAAGCATCGTGTTCTGCGACAAGGCGAAGATGATTTGTTTATTAATGACATCGCTACGGGAGAAAATACGGCGGTAGAACTTTCGGCTCAAAGTGTTACTCTTACGGAAATAAACGATTACAGAGATTGGATACGCCAAAAAACAGATCGAATGTTAACCAAGCGATTCTATAAGCGAGGACCGGTTGCTTTCTGGCGATTAGAAACCTTTTCACGCATCGGTTTTTTTACCGCTTTGATTATTTGTTTGATCTGCGGTTTACCATACACATCATTACCGGACTTCCTATTGCCCGGAATTGCTCTGTTTTGTTTTATCGTTCGTTTTTTTTCTCAATTGACTGTTATTAATAAAATAAACGAATATCTGGAGTTAAAAAAATCGTACTTGACGATTCTTTTATATGATTTATTTCAACCGATTATCAACTTATATTTTTTCATACACTGCGTACTGAAAAAAAAGGAAAATTATACATACCGCTATGAGAAACGATAGAAATGCATTAAGAGAATTGCAACATTCATTAGAGAACCTCAAAGGGAGCTTGCATGTCCTTGAAACCAACGTTCCGGTGGAAAAACAAATGGAATATTTTCGCTTTTCGGAAGCGATCAAAAGTGATTTTTCCGACGATCAAAGCTTGGAAAAACAAATAAATATCTTGGCATCAACCGAAGCTTCTCCTCCGGAAATAAAATACGCGCTTGCTTATTTAGCAATCTCCGGTGATGTAAAAGCTTATCGGGCAATTGAAACCTATCACGAAAATCATTCCGATGATTGGTCTGCCATGTCTTATATTCAAGCGAAAATTACATTGGAATCCGAACTTTCCGATGAAAAACAAATTTTCATTTCCACCGGTTTGGGCGGCAAAGGCGATCTGCTCCGATTTTTTGCTTTTTTCAAATCCCAAGGAAAGAAAAACTTTTCCGATTATCAAAAAGAATTGATTGAGAAAGAAATACCTTATTATATTCAAAATCATCGAGGCGTTACGGAAGATATACGGATTCGGGATAATTATTTTACCTTATTGTTTTTAGTTCATATTCAAGTGGATATAAAAGCGATGCTGGAAGAAATCGTCAACGAATGCAATCAATACGGCGATTTTATTGATAAAGAATTTATTATTACCAATGTTAAAATATTCTCGGACGAAGAAATTCAAAACGAATTGTTGAGTAGGCAATGAAGAAAACTTTTTGGCTTCAAGCGATTAAATACGGCATTGTAGGCGTAATAAACACTTTATTGACCATTGTAATCATCTGGATAATGATGTATCCGGTATTCCAAGCCGGAAAGCAAGAAACCGTATCCCCGACGATTATCACCGTTTCCAATATCACCGGTTATACGATCGGATTAATCAACAGTTTTCTCTGGAATCGGAAATGGACTTTTCAAAGCAAAAATCATTGGGGAAAAGAATTTATCAAATTCACGGCGGCTTTTCTGATTTGTTATATTCCGCAATTGTTTCTCGTAAACATTTTAAATAAATATACGGCAGGCCCCGATCTTCGGTTTACCATCGGAAATCATCCTTTGGAAATCAGCTATGCTTATATTTGCCAATTGATTGGAATGGTATTTTATACCACGTTGAATTTTCTGTTAAACAAATTTTATACATTTAAATAAGTTTCATCGTCAACCGAAAGAATAATGAAAACATTGAGTGTAATAGTACCTTGTTTTAATGAAGAAGCGGTAATTGCCGTCACATATCAACGGATAAAGAAAGTATTGTCCGAATTGAACAATGTTTCCGGCCGGATTATTTTCGTCAACGACGGAAGTAAAGACAAAACGCGCGAAATATTATCCGAAATAGCGGCGGAAGATCCGTCGGCGCAAGTAATTCATTTTTCCAGAAATTTCGGTCACCAAAAGGCGGTAACGGCAGGAATCAATTATTGTAAAAGCGACTTAGCAGTAATTATTGATGCCGATTTGCAAGATCCTCCCGAATTGATTCCCGAACTGTTAGCCAAACAAGAGGCTCAACAAGCGAATGTTGTATATTGCGTTCGCAAAAGCCGGGCCGGAGAAAGCAAATTCAAATTATGGTCTGCAAAAACATTTTACCGCTCGCTTAATAAATTATCCGAAGTGCAATTTCCGTTGGATACCGGCGATTTTCGATTGATTGACGCTCGTGTCATGCGTGAATTTAACCGTTTCAAAGAAAAGGGCAAATACATACGGGGCATCATTTCGTGGATCGGATTTAAACAAGTTCCTTTTTATTATGAGCGGGAAGCTCGCTTGGCCGGCGAAACCAAATATCCTTTGAAAAAGATGCTCGCATTCGCCTCAACCGCTTTATTATATTTTTCCAAGAAACCGCTGATGATGGTTGTCAGCTTGGGGTTTACGGTTGTAGCGTTCAGTATAATCATGGCGCTATGGTATGCGCTGGGAAAAATTTTCGGTTATACCAACGCCGAATCCGGATGGACGTCCATCATGATTATCGTTATCTTCTTCGGAGGAATCCAATTGCTTACCGTTGGGGTATTGGGACAATACATCGGTATTTTATTCGATGAAGTGAAAGAAAGACCGGAATATATTATTGACAAAATAGAGAATTAACGAAATATTTTCCTTCATTCATAAATTTAGTTAATATTTAAAGGGATTTTATGGCCGAATTGCATAAAAAGTACTATCTTTGCACGCTTAAATAAGCAGATAGCTAATTAATGTCAAAATAAAGTATAAATCAAATGCAGAACAAAGGAGTTATAACAGTCTTCGCAGTATTGCTAACCTTAGTTTGTATATTTTATCTGTCGTTTACATTTGCGACAAATCCCTATTACAAAAAGGCTAAAGAATATGCGGGCGACGATCAAATGAAAGAGAGTCAGTATCTGGACTCGTTAGCAACAGAAAAAATATGGCTGGGTTATACCTTGAAAAAAAGCCGTGAGATGGAGTTAAATTTAGGCCTTGATTTGAAAGGCGGAATGAGTGTAATTATGGAACTCAACGTAGCCGATGTGCTTAAATCGCTGGCGAATCATAATCCCGACCCGACTTTCAATCAAGCGTTGGCGAATGCGAGTGAACGCCAATTAAAAAGCAGTAACGATTATATTTCTCTATTCACGGAAGAATATCACAAATTGGATCCGGGCGCAAGGTTATCCGCCATTTTCAGTACCTTTGAACTGAAAGATAAAATTACTCCTCAAAGCTCCGATGCACAAGTAGAAACCGTTTTACGCACGGAATTAAAAAGCGCTATTGACAATTCATTCAATGTACTTCGGACACGTATTGACCTCTTTGGAGTGGTCGCTCCGAATATCCAACGATTAGAAACCGAAGGACGTATTTCCATCGAGCTTCCGGGTATTAAGGAAAAAGAACGTGTTCGCGCCTTGTTACAGGGGAGCGCTAACCTCGAATTTTGGGAAACATTCGACGAAAAAGATATTCATCAAGCTCTATTAGCCGCTAATACAATTATTCGTGATTCACTTGCAAGAGTGCAAGAAGAAGCCGATTCTCACGAAACGACGAAGGCAACCGCCGAAAAAACGCCGGCAACAACTGCCAAACCGGCCGACACGCAACAGAAAGTTGAAAAGAGCGTAAAAAACGATACAATTGAAGAAGAACTCGCAAAATTAGAAAAAAGCGATTCCTCTTTACAGTCGCAAGAAGATACAACCGATAATAATATGCCGGAAGGTTCCAACGAAGCTCTTGAAGCTTACAAAAAGAATTTTCCTTTATTTTCTTTATTACGTATGGATCCGAACCAATCCCATGCGGGACCGCTTATCGGTAGCGTCAGCAAACGGGACCGAGAGCTGGTTGATAAATATTTAAATATGCAATCGGTACAAGAAGCGCTTCCTAATCAATTAGTTATAAGATGGGGTGTAAAACCTTCGGGACCAAAGGAAGATATGTATGAACTGTATGCATTGAAATCAAGTACCCGCGACGGCCGTCCGGCGTTGGAAGGCGATGTGGTAACTTCAGCCAGTGACGAATTCAGCCAAAGTTCCCCGTATGCCGAAGTGAGCATGTCAATGAATTCCGAAGGCGCTAAAAAATGGGCGCGCTTGACAAAAGAAAATATAGGAAAAAGCGTAGCGATTGTATTGGACAATATGGTTTACTCCGCACCTACAGTAAACAGTGAAATTCCCAACGGACGCTCTCAAATCACGGGGCGCTTTACGCCGGAAGATGCCAAAGACTTGGCAAACGTATTGAAATCCGGTAAAATGTCGGCTCCGGCTCGAATCGTTCAAGAAGATGTAATCGGCCCTTCTTTGGGACAAGAATCCATCAATAAAGGATTTATTTCGTTCCTGTTCGCTATGGTCGTTCTGATGAGTTACTTAATCGTAGTATATGGTTTAAAACCCGGTTTGATTGCCGACGGCGCTTTGCTGCTCAATTTATTTTTCACAATAGGGGTATTGGCTTCTTTCCATGCCGTTCTAACCCTTTCCGGTATTGCCGGTATCGTATTGGCTTTGGCGATAGCGGTTGATGCCAATGTGTTAATTTATGAACGTATTAAAGAAGAGATTCGCGGAGGTAAAAAAGTAAAGAACGCTGTTGAAGAAGGTTATAAAAAAGCTTTTTCCGCTATTTTCGACTCTAACTTGACGTCCATTATCACCGGCGTTATTTTGTTTTTCTTCGGAACGGGTCCGATTCGAGGATTTGCCACCACCTTGATCATCGGTATTGCCATATCATTCTTCACCGCCGTATTCTTAACCCGTGTCATCTACGAAAGCTTTATGGAAAAAGGAAAGCTGTTGAATTTGACTTTCATGACTCCATTGACGAAGAATTTCTTGGTAAATCCGAAATATAATCTGATGAGAAACAGAAGATTAATATATATCGTCAATATTTCAATCGTGGTTATCTGTCTGCTTGCTTTATTTTTACGCGGATTAAATCAGGGGATTGACTTCACGGGAGGGCGAAACTATATTGTTCGCTTCGACCAACCGATAAATACGGCAGACGCACAAGAAATGTTGGAACCTCTTTTCGAGAATCACACGCCGAGCGTAATCACCATTGAATCCTCCAATCAAGTGCGTATTTCGACGAACTATAAAATTGCGGACAATTCGGAAGGAGTGGATGCGGAAATAATCGGAAAAATGTATGAAGGACTGAAGCCGCTGTTGCCGGAAGGAACAACTGCTCAACAATTCAGCGGAAAATATATTTTGAGTTCTCAAAAAGTAGGACCGAGTATCGCCGAAGACATCAAAACAGGCGCTTATTTTGCGGTTGTTTTTGCCGTATTGGCTATCGGCGCTTATATTTTGCTCCGGTTCCGCGATGTTTCTTACAGTGTAGGCTCTATTGTCGCACTATCCGGTGATACACTCTTTATCATAGGAGTTTATGCGATTCTATGGGGACGTGTACCTTTCTCTCTTGAAATTGACCAGACGTTTATCGGCGCCATACTGACTGTAATCGGATATTCTATCAACGATAAGGTGGTTATTTTCGACCGTGTACGCGAATATTCACACTTGTATCCCAAACGAGATAAATACGAACTGTTCAATGAGGCGTTAAATTCTACGTTGGACCGAACGTTCAATACAAGTATGAGTACATTCCTTGTGATGGTTATTATCTTCCTCTTTGCGGGAGAATCTATTCGAAGCTTTTCGTTTGCCATGTTGCTCGGCGTATTTGTCGGGACTTTCTCCTCATTATTTACGGCCGCTCCGATTGCATACGAAATTCAAAAAAGGAAACAATTAAAAAAAGAATTGAAATAAAAATTACGAGTAACAAGTAATTGATTATGATAATTTTACGGGTGAGCCTTGAAAGGTTCGCCCGTATGCGTTTCAACGGTCTGAAATGTTTGAAATATTCCTCAACTTCCCCCACTCTATGCCATTTTGTCTGTTAATACAAGTTTAAGAAACCCGATTGTTGGTTAATTTTTTATAAATATATTCGTAGAATTGCATAAAACAAAATTTTGTACGTTATTTGCAGTAATTTATTAATTGAAATATTGTTTTACTATAAATTAATTTTGAAAATAACGTATGAAAACATTGAAATTAGTATGCGGCTTTGTGTTGGTAAGCCTATTGAGCGCTATTGTCGCTATTGGAACTTACTCTTATCTTAACGGGAAAAATGGAAATAATCCTTTCAACTTTTCATCGGATCAACAGGGGTTTCGCACGGTAGGATATGCAACTCCTGCCGAAAATACGGATTTTACATACGCCGCCGAACAATCGGTAAATGCTGTCGTACATATTAAATCGGTTACAAAACCCTCTGAAAGAAGCAGAAGCAACAGAGGCTACATCAATCCTTTCGATTTTTTCTTCGGGGGAGATGATTATTCTTTTCAACCTTATCAAAGACGTCCCAGAGTAGGATTCGGTTCCGGAGTGATTATTTCTTCCGACGGATACATCGTAACCAATAATCACGTCATTGAGGGAGCCGATGAGATTGAAGTTAAAACTAACGACGACAAGGTTTATACGGCTAAAATAATCGGAAGCGATAACATAACCGATGTGGCCCTGTTGAAAATTGAAGGAAAAGATTTTCATGCTTTGCCTTTCGGTGATTCCGACGTATTAAAAGTAGGCGAATGGGTTTTAGCCGTCGGAAATCCTTTCAACTTGACGTCAACCGTTACCGCCGGTATTGTCAGCGCAAAAGGGCGCGGAGACATTGCTTACGATAACACGGGAGATAACGGAGCCAAAATCCAATCGTATATTCAAACAGACGCTGCCGTAAATCCGGGAAACAGCGGAGGAGCGCTCGTAAACACCAAAGGTGAATTAATCGGCATCAATGCGGCGATTTATACCGAAACGGGAAGCTTTATGGGTTATTCGTTTGCTATTCCCATTAATATCGTAAAAAAAATAGTTACGGACATCAAACAATACGGAATCGTACAACGAGCTATATTGGGAATAAAATACAATGAATTATCCGATTTAAAAGAAATAGATTCGGCCACATACAATAAATTAAAAGTAAACGAAGGAGTATATGTTGCCGATTTTCCTATTAATAGCACTTCTCAAAAAGCCGGAATCCAAGTAGGAGATGTCGTAACAGCTATTAACGGGACAAAAATAAAAAACGGCCAAGACTTGAGAGCGCAATTAAGTCAATACAGCCCCGGAAACAAAGTGGATGTACAAATTTACCGGGGAGATGCCGTAAAAACCTATACGGTTGAATTGAAAAATGACCAAGGGACAACCGAAATCGTCAAACAAAAATTACCCAAAGATATTTTAGGAGCTACGCTCAAAGAATTATCCGATGAAGTAAAAACTCGTTTAGGTATCAGCTACGGCGTAGAAGTAACCGAATTGGGAAACGGAAAATTGAAATCGGCCGGAATCAGAAACGGATTTATCATTTTAACGGCCAATGACACTCGGATTTCTTCGCAGGAAGATATGGAAGACGTTGTTGCAACCATTTTGAAAAAAGATGCGGACGACAGAGGACTTTATATTAAGGGATTTTATCCGAATACCCGAAGAATTGAATACACGGCCATTGATCTCAATGACTAAAGCGTATCACTAAATAAAAATAAAATATGTTAAAAGCAACAGAATCGTTTTGTTTTTACGGAAAAAATGTATATTTTTGCAGGTTTTTATGTTTTTTCATAGTAAACTTTATTGAATGAGGCAATTAAAAATCACCAAATCAATCACTAATCGCGAAAGCGCATCACTGGACAAATATCTTCAAGAGATTGGTCGTGAAGATTTGATTACAGTGGAAGAAGAAGTGGAATTAGCGCAAGCTATTAAACGCGGTGACCGGGCTGCTCTGGAAAAATTAACGCGCGCAAATCTTCGTTTTGTGGTTTCGGTGGCAAAACAGTATCAGAATCAAGGATTAAGTCTTCCGGATTTGATTAATGAAGGCAATCTCGGACTGATAAAAGCTGCCGAAAAGTTTGACGAAACGCGCGGATTTAAATTTATTTCCTACGCAGTGTGGTGGATTCGGCAATCCATCTTGCAAGCATTAGCCGAACAATCAAGGATTGTACGCTTACCTTTGAATCAAGTGGGTTCTCTGAATAAGATTACCAAAGCTTTTTCAAAATTCGAGCAAGAACACGAACGCCGTCCGTCACCCGAAGAATTAGCAAATGAATTGGACATTCAAGTTGACAAGATTTCGGACACGCTTAAAGTTTCGGGACGACACATTTCGGTGGATGCTCCGTTCGTGGAAGGCGAAGACAACAGCTTGTTGGATGTACTGATCAATGAAGATGCTCCGGCTGCCGATCGTTATTTGATAAACGAATCGCTGTCCAAGGAGATCAATCGTGCTTTGTCCACTTTAAGCGACCGGGAAAGAGACATTATTAAAATGTTTTTCGGAATCGGTTCGCAAGAAATGACGCTGGAAGAAATCGGTGATAAATTTGGTTTAACGCGGGAGCGGGTAAGACAAATTAAAGAAAAGGCAATCAGAAGATTGAAAACAAGTAACAAAAATGACTTGTTAAAAAGCTATTTAGGGTAAAAAACCCGAAAATCATTGAGAGGAGGCGATTGGAGCGGGAATAAACTGCCGACGCCTCCTATTTTTTATCATTTCTTCAAGTAATCGAAGCAGAAACGCATTTTGTTCCGCAATAGTCATATCCGAATTATCCAAAACCACAGCATCCGGCGCTTTTCGCAAAGGCCCGTCTTTTCGTGTGGAATCAATCAAATCACGTTTTTCTATATTTTTCAAGACTTCGTCGAAACTGACGGTTTCGCCTTTTGCAATCAATTCATCCAAGCGACGTTGCGCACGTACTTCCGGACGAGCGGTAACAAACAGTTTCAGTTCGGCATCGGGAAAAACAACCGTTCCTATATCCCTTCCGTCCATGACAATACCTTTATCTTTCCCCATCGCCTGCTGCTGTTTTACCATCGCTTCCCGTATAAATCCGACAGCGGCTACCGGACTCACTTTGTCGGCAACTTCCATGCTGCGAATCGGTTTCTCTACATTTTCTCCGTTCAGATACGTATCGGAATTACCTGTTTTTTCGTTCAGTTCAAAAGAAATATGAATATCGCCGATTGATTGTTTTATCGCTTCGATATTCAAAGTATCATCGTTAAAAAATCCTTTTTCCAAACAATACAAAGTAACGGCGCGATACATAGCGCCGCTGTCAATATACCGATAATGCAGGGTTTTAGCTAACTCTTTAGCCATTGTACTTTTACCGCAAGACGAATGTCCGTCAATTGCTATAAGAATCTTTTTCATAAACTACAATTTCATTTCAGCCAAAGACGTGGAAATGTTTAACATAAAAGAAGTTGCGGAAGGATGGTATTTCCCTACGGAGCAGCCGAAAGCAAACGCTTTCACTCTCAATCCGGCGCCGACGCTGAATCCGCTCAATTTGTTTCCATCACTTAAACGCAGGTCGGCCGCTCGTCTCGTATTGTATCCAACGCCGGCCCAAAAATTGTCCGAGAGAAGAAATTCCACGCCGAATACAAAATGTTTTAATAAATTGGTTACAAAAGCGTTTTTTTCTCCTTGCAGATTATAGAATTGCCACCGATTCAAGTTTGCAGCCGTTATGGAATAACGAATAGGCGCGTGCGTTAATCTTTGACTGATTCCGAATTGAATTTCCCAAGGCAGACCGGCCAATTCCGTTTCATATGCTTTGATTTGTCGTCCCAGATTTTTCCCCGTTAATCCGAGGGATAAATTTTTCTCCGAATTATAATAACTCAAACCTAAATCAACTCCCAATCCGATGGCTGTATTGGATGCATAATCAGAATAAATGAATTTAGCTGTGACCCCTCCTCGTATTCTTTCCGTTAAATCACGGGAAAAAAAGAGGTTTCCGCAAATATCGGAAGCATTCAAATCTCCCAAAATCGCCTTTTCTTCCGTTGTTTCCGACATTTTACCGTAATTGGAATAAATAACCCCGATTCCCCAAGCGCTTCTTTCTCCTAAAGCTTTGGCAAATGCAATATTACCCATCTTGATGTCGGCAATGTAAGACAAATACCCGGCCGAAAACGATAAATCCATTTCTTGTCCCAAAAAAGCCGGATTTTGATAGACCAACGACAAATCATTTTCCACAACTGAAACATTGGTTCCGCCTAAAGCAGCAGCCCGAACGGAAGTAGGCAGTTGCAAAAAATCGAAACCGGACTTTCCTTCTTGAGCCAAAAGCTGGAAAGCACATAATAATGAGAGATATAGCGTTATTAATTTTCGCATGTATTTAAAACTATATACAAATATAGAAGATTTTCACTATATTACAAACGCAAGAGAAGATAAAAAAGTATCTTTGCACCATGAATTAAATCAATGGAAATAAAAAAAACACCGGAAGCCGATTTGGAAAAAGGAAGAATTACTTTCTTTCTGATGGGATTTGCCGTTGCTTTGTCCGGTTTTTTTGTGTTATTGGAATGGCAAAGCTCCGAAACCGACACTTCCGATTGGGAAACTTTAGGCCCGGTTTTTATTGAAAATGAATTTGAAGGGGGAATTAAAACAGAAGAATCCGAATCCGGTTCGATTGCTCCACCGGAAATTTCCAAACCGGAAATCGTTTACGAAGATTATGTTATAGCCGATGATGTTCCTGTCGTTAAGGAAGATACGGCAATTGCGTTTTCACATTCGAAATCGGATGAAAAACCGATTACTCCCGTCAAAAATGAAACTGTTATTCCAAATGAAACCGATACAGATACGGTTACCGCCGCTTCGACAGAAGTCCTGCCTCAGTTTCCGGGAGGACAAACCGCATTGATTCGATTTATTTATGAAAACATTCGATATCCTTCGACCGCACTGAAACAACGAATCGAAGGACGAGTGTGGTGTTCTTTTATCGTCGAACCGGATGGTTCCGTTTCGAATGTTCAATTGGAAAAAGGAGTATATATTTTCTTGGACGAAGAAGCCGTTCGAGTTTTAAAAAATATGCCGGCTTGGATACCCGGTCGGACAAAAGGAGAAAATGTTGCGATAAAAGTATATATTCCCATTGTTTTTAAGCGTTAAATTTTTTTTATCAAAAAATTTTTTTTACTTTTGGAAGTGAAAAAACAACAATTGTATAATGACTCTTTCGGATGCGCTGATAATTATTAATAAGGAGATTCAATCCATTGAATATCCGAAAAATCCCGCCGGATTGTACAGCCCGATAGCCTATTTGCTTACATTAAAAGGGAAAAAAATTCGGCCGGCATTAACGCTTTTAGCTTGTAATTTATTTTGCAACGAAGTGAAAGAAGCAATCCCGACAGCATTGGCATGGGAAATTTTTCATAATTTTACGCTTATGCACGATGATGTGATGGATAAAGCCGATTTGCGAAGAGGACAAGCCACCGTTCATAAAAAATGGAATGAAAATACCGCTATCTTATCCGGTGATACGATGTTGATTCTTTCCTACAAATATTTGGCAAAATCTCCTTCACGCTGTTTAGAAATATTATTGGATTTATTTTCCGATACGGCAGCCAAAATTTGCGAAGGACAGCAATTTGATATGGAATATGAGAAACGAACAATGATTTCGGAAAAAGAATATATTGAAATGATTCGACTGAAAACAGCCGTTATGATGGGAGCTTGTCTCAAAAGCGGAGCAATAGTCGGAGGAGCGAACGAAAGCGATCAACAAAACCTGTACGATTTCGGTATCCGGTTGGGCATCGCTTTTCAAATCAAAGACGATTGGTTGGATGTTTACGGTGATTCCAACACTTTCGGGAAAAAAACGGGAGGCGATATTCTTTGTAACAAAAAAACGTTTTTATTAGTAACCGCGTTAGAAACAGCAACCGGAAAAGATAAAGAAGCCTTACTTTATTGGCTGAACAACAATATACAATCGGATGAAAAAATAGAAGCGGTTCGACAACTTTATGACAAATTGTCCGTAAAGGAGAAAACGCAAAAAGCGTTACAAAATTATCATCAACAATCAATCAATGCGTTACAAAAAGTTTCCGCAGATCCGGCCGGAAAAAAAATACTGGCAGATATTGCGGGAGGTTTGGTTGAACGAGAATTTTAAAAACAATGGAAAAAATGTCGGCTAAAAAATTACCGGAAACGGATGAAGAAAGAATAGATATTCTTCGAGCAGCTGCAGCTCAAGAAGAAATAAATGAATCGTGGGATAAAATTCTTTCAATACTTGAATTACAAGAATTACGCGTATTCACAACAACATATGAAGGAGCTTATTTTGTTTTGAATCAAGCAATAACAGATAGAACTAAAGCTAAAAGTCAATACGAAGATTTATTCAAAAATGCTCAATTGTATATTTCTCACTTTATTCAAGTCTTATTTCTGACCGTGATTCGGAATGAGATTCGGGCCGAAAGTTTGGTTTTATACGGTTTTCCGGAAAATAATCCGGTACTGCCGGACTTATCCACCGAAGAAGCGATTTTGAAATGGGGTGAAAATCTGATACGCGGCGAAGCGGAGCGAACTTCCCGAACCGGAATCCCTCTGTATAATCCGGCAATAGCTAAAGTAAAAGTTCATTACGAATTATTCAAAGACTCGATTCAAAGTTTGGCTATTTATGAAAAGAACTTGTCCCGTTTGCAAAACAACATGGAAGAGCTTCGCAGAAAAGCCAATGAATTTATTTGGGATATATGGACTAAAGTTGAAGAACGGTACAGCAGAACGTCCCCCGATGAACAAGCGGTGCGGTTCAAAGCATATAAAATGCAATTTTACTACCGAAGAGGCGAGCAATTGAATGTATTTGATTGATAATGTATCTGATAGATAGTCACACACACCTGTTTTCGGAAGAATTTGATTCGGATAGGGATTTCGTTATACAACGAGCAATAGAAGCGGGAATCCGGTTATTTTGTCTTCCTAATATTGATACAGAATCCGTCGAACGCTTGCATCAAGTATCCGATCAATATTCCGCGTGCTGTTTTCCCATGATGGGTTTGCATCCCACAAGTGTGAAAGCGCATTATCAACACGATTTGGAAGTGATAAAAACCGAATTGAACAAACGAGAATACATTGCCATCGGCGAAATCGGATTGGATTTGTATTGGGATCAAACATTTCTCAATGAACAAATTCACGTTTTCGAAGAGCAATTACGATGGAGTATTGACCGCGATTTACCGGTCGTTATTCATACGCGGGAAGCGTTTCCTCAGGTTTTCGAAAGTTTATATAAAGTGGGAATTGAGCGATTGCGCGGCGTTTTTCACAGCTTCGGAGGCACACGAGAAGAATTAGAAGAAATCGTACTTTGTAAAAATTTTATGATTGGAATTAACGGTGTAATTACCTATAAAAAAGCAAATTTTCGCGATTATTTGCCGATGTTTCCTTTGGAGCGAATTGTTTTGGAGACCGATTCACCCTACCTCTCCCCTACTCCTTTCCGAGGAAAAAGAAACGAACCGGCTTATTTGTTGCATACAGCTGCAAAATTAGCGGAAGTTTATAATCTTCCCATCGAAAAAATTGCAGAAGTAACAACCGAAAATGCCCGGCGGTTATTTTTCCGTAGAGGCCTTCACAACGATACATAAAAAAATAATAAATATAAATGCAAAAATAAATTAAAGAATAATTATGAAACGAATTATCAACATCTTAGTAGCAGTTTTGTTTACAGTCGGCAGTATTGTAGCGCAAAACAAAGAGATTAAAAATGTAATTTTATTAATACCCGATGGAACCTCTTTGTCGGTTGTTTCGGCTGCCCGTTGGTATCAACGATACAATCATCCGGAGATGACCAAACTGCATATTGATCCATATCTTTGCGGAACAATTTTGACCTATTCGTCCAATGCGCCTATCGGCGATTCTGCGCCTACAACCTCGTGTTACGTGACCGGTTATCCGAGTCGCGCAGCATCAATCGCCATGTATCCGCCGGTAGATTCTTTGAACGATATTATCCCGATGGATCCCGAAAAAGCGTATCAGCCGATGATGACCGTCTTGGAAGCTGCTCGCATTACTCAAAATAAGGCAACCGGTTTGGTTTTCACCTGCGAATTTCCTCATGCCACGCCGGCCGATTGTTCCGCACATACTTACGATAGAAACCGATACGATTGGATTGCTCCGCAAATGGTTCATAATAAATTGGATGTAGTGATTGGAGGAGGAGTAAGCCTTTTGTCTGCAAACGACCGACAGTTTCTGCAAGACGAAGGATACGGTGTTTTTTTGAATGACATCGCCGGTTACGAAAATTATAAAGGCGACCGAATGTGGGCTTTATTCGGAGAAACCGCTATGGAGCATGATATTGACCGTAATCCGGAAAAGGAACCTTCCTTAGCCGAAATGACGCAAACAGCTATCGAAAAGTTATCGAAAAATGAAAACGGCTTTTTCTTAATGGTGGAAGGAAGCCAAGTGGATTGGGCGGCACATGCCAATGACGCTGTCACTATGATTACCGAAATGCTCGCTTTCGATAAAGCTTGCGGAGTCGCATTGGACTTTGCCAAAGCGAACGGCGAAACCGTAGTGGTGGTCGTTCCCGACCACGGCAACAGCGGATTCAGTATCGGTTCCAACAAATGTCCGGGCTATTTTCATTTAACAAAAGACGAATTATTCGGAGCTGTTTCTAAATTCAAGACGAGCGCTAATAAACTGGTTGATATATTGCGTAATACCGAACCGGCCGATTTGCAGGGAGTATTTGATCAATTGACCGGCATTGCATTAAGCGACAGCGATTATACTCAAATTTTACAATGTAACGATTATAAGCTTAGTACGCTTTCTGCCGAAGAGCGAAAGAAAGACTCCTTCTTGGCAAAAACAGTAAACGGAATTTTAGATAAAAACACCTGCTTCGGATTCACTACGAACGGCCATACCGGTGAAGAAGTGTTTTTAGCGATTTACGACCCGACTCCCAATCGCTTGACCGGTCATCACACCAATATCGAACTGAACCGCTACCTTCGTCAAACGATGGGATTGAAAGACAGTCTCGAATCATTGACAAGTACTTATTTTGCCAAACATACGGATGTATTTGCGAATTATGCTTATACGATTTCAATTAATGATAAAATACCCGTATTGAAAATTACGAACAAAAAAAATACATTGGAGATTCAACCCAACACCAACATTGTGAAGCGCAACGGTAAAGATATAGAACTGAATACCGTGGTTGTGTACGTTGATAAGAATAATACTTTTTATCTTCCCCGATCCTTGAGAGATTTGCTGACCGATAACAAATGACGGATAATGAATACCCGATTATTTATTGAATGGAATGCAGATCCGGCGATTATTAAAGGAACTTCTTTGGGATATTACAACCTGCTGTTCGTTGGGGGAATCTTCTTATGCGCTTACATTATAAAAAAGATATTCAATAAGGAAAATATCCCGGAATCAAATTATTACACATTATTTTGGTATTGTTTCTGGGGTATTATCATTGGAGCGAGATTGGGTCATTGCTTATTTTATGAACCGGAATACTATCTGCATCATCCTTTGGAAATGGTTCTTCCGGTCTCTTTTGAAGGCGGAAAGTTTGCTTTCACCGGATATCGGGGTTTGGCAAGTCACGGAGGAACTATCGGATTAATAATTGCATTACTCTTGTTCAGCGGAAAAACAAAAATGAATCTCATTAAAACGCTCGATTACATAGCAATCGTTGCTCCTTTGGGAGCTTGTTTCATCAGAATCGGAAATTTAATGAATTCGGAAATCATCGGAAAAGCAACGGACGTGCCTTGGGCTTTTATTTTTACGCGAGTGGATTTTGTCCCGAGGCATCCGGCGCAACTGTATGAAGCCGTCGCTTATTTGTGTTTCTTTTTTTTGATGCTCTATTTGTATAAAAAAAGAAGGGAAACGCTCAAAACCGGATTCTTGTTCGGATTAGTCTTAACCTTAATTTTTTCATTCCGGTTTTTTATTGAATTTTTCAAAGAACGTCAAGTGGATTTTGAAGATAACATGTTCTTTGATATGGGGCAACTGCTTAGTATTCCGTTTATTTTGGTCGGATTATATTTTATTTTCATGTATAGGCGAATTGCCAAACCTTTATAAAAAAATATTATGTATGATTAGATTTAATATCTTTTGCCCATTTTGCATATCTTCACTTATGAGAAATCCGCAATTGGATTCCAACGCTGCTGCAACAATCAAGCTATCCCAATAGGAAATTAAATACTTTTGCCGCAAAAATGATGCTTTCAGTAGTATTTCCTCCGTAAAATCTTGAACTGTAGCAATTCTACACAACCATTTAGTAATAGCTGATATTTGCTCTTCCGTAAACCCTTTTTTCAGCAAATTAACACTAACCTCATTAAGAACCTGCCATGAAATTACAACTTGGTCCTTCAATATACTTGATTCTATATAATTTTTAGCAATTAACGATTTTTCGCTGCCTTTTTCAAGGAGTAAGTACAACCATATATTACTATCAAAGAAGTATTTCTCTATCATAGCAATCTTCTCGGTTGAATTTGAAATTTGAATCTGTAATGCTATTAATTTCTATAAACTGCAAAAATTCATTTATAAGCTTTCTTCTTTCCTTAATATTCATTGCAGAATGTTTTATTTTGCGCAGACCTTTCTCCATCGAGACAATAATATTTTCGTCTTTTTCATTAAGAATCTTGCGAGCCAATTGAGCTTTCCTCATTTCTAATTCAGCAGTACTCATAACTTAATATTTTAAATTATATTACAAACTTTTTTCAATGCTTCTATCGCTAAACGATACGAATCCATGCCGAATCCGGCGATGACTCCCTTACAAGCTCCGGCAAGCATGGATCGGTGCCGGAACGATTCCCGGGCATGAATATTCGACAGATGTACCTCTATCACAGGCGTAGAAATGCTTTTTATCGCGTCAAGAATCGCCAAGGACGTATGAGTATAAGCGCCTGCATTCAAGACAATTCCAGCATAAGAAAAACCGGTTTCGTGAAGTTTGTTTATTATTTCACCTTCCGTATTCGACTGAAAATAACTTATTTCAATTCCCGGATAAAGTATAACCAATTCCTGCAAATAATCCTCAAAAGAAAGCGAACCGTAAATTTCAGGCTCTCGAACACCCAAAAGGTTCAAATTGGGTCCGTTGATAATTTGAATCTTCATTTTCGATATTATTTATGTATCTTTGTGAATACAAAATTAGTTTTTTTATTCATAACAACTACACTATAATGAAGAAAAATTCCGACGACAGCGAATTATTTACAGCCTACCATACCTATTTACAGCTTGAAAAATCTTTATCTCCCCGTTCGGTAGCAGCCTATTCCGACGATCTGAACAAATTGACTGCATACCTCCGAGTCGTCGGGAAAAAACCGGAAGACGCTACTTTAGACGATTTACAGGAGATGATTTCCGGGTTGCACGAAATTGGTATCAGTCCGCGTTCACAGGCGCGGATAGTTTCGGGAATCAAATCGTTTTATCGTTTTTTGAGCTTGGAAAATTACATCGAAAAAGACCCGACCGAACTGCTCGAATCACCTAAAATCGGATTGAAATTACCCGAATTTCTGACAATTTCGGAAATTAACAGCATCATCGAAAGTATTGACCGATCTTTGCCGGAAGGGCAACGCAACCGCGCCATTTTAGAGACCTTGTACAGTTGCGGATTGCGCGTTTCCGAACTAATCGGCCTGCGCTTTTCGGATTTGTACTTGGATGAAGAATTTATCAAAGTAGAAGGAAAGGGACGCAAACAGCGTTTAGTACCTATTTCTCCCGTTGCCATCAAAGAAATCAATTTGTATTTGCCGGATCGAAACAAGATTCCCGTAAAAAAAGGGTATGAAGACGTACTGTTTTTAAGCCGGAGAGGAACGTCTCTTTCCCGGATCATGATTTTTCATATAGTCAAGGTACAAACGGAATCAGCCGGCATCCGAAAAACGGTCAGTCCGCACACTTTCCGCCATTCGTTTGCTACGCACCTGTTGGAGGGAGGCGCTAATTTACGGGCGATTCAGCAAATGCTCGGACATGAAAAAATTGCCACTACCGAAATTTATACCCATTTAGACCGCGATTTTCTACGAAGCGAAATACTGGAACATCATCCGCGCAACCGAGTCGAAAGGAGTTAGTAAATACCTGCATCTGACAACTTTTTACTTCTCATTCAGTAAATCTTGATAAGCGGCTTGCAGTTCCTTTTCTTCTTGTTCAGGCACTTTCGGGAACTTAGGATTCATGTTTTTCAAAGTTTTCTTAATAATCTCCGCCATAATCAATTGTGCATAGGATTTTGTATCGCAAGGAATTATAAACCACGGAGAATGTTCCGTAGAAGTATTTTCCAGCGCCGCAGAAAATGCCTTTTGATATTCATTCCAAAAAGTGCGCTCTTTTAAATCGGCGGAAGAAAATTTCCAATTTTTTTCCCGTTCTTTAATTCTTTCAATGAAACGTTTTTTCTGCTCGCTTTTGCTCACATTGAGGAAAAACTTGATAACCTGCATACCGTTATTGTGCAAATATTCTTCAAAATTTTTGATTTCGTGATAACGGCGTTCAAAAAATTCATCGTTCACGTCTTTAATATCTTTCACATGAGGAAGGTTTTCCTTCAAGATAAATTCGGGATGAACACGGCAAACCAGCACATTTTCGTAGTGTGAACGGTTAAAGATACCGATTCTTCCCCTTTCGGGAAGTTTCAGCATGTGCCGCCAAAGGTAATCATGTTCATACTCGACAGACGAGGGCGTTTTGAAAGAGGAAACTTCTACGCCTTGCGGATTTACGCCTGTCATAATAGCGCGAATGGAACTGTCTTTGCCTGCGGCGTCAATTCCTTGAAAGATAATAAGTAAGGATTGACGATTTTCGGCATACAGCACATTTTGAAGCGTATCTATGTCTTCAATAGCTTTTTTAAGCGATTCTTTGTTTTCTTCTTTGTCTTTGAACTCTTTGGGAGCTTTGGTATCATACTCTTTCAAATTAACTTTTTTGCCCTCCTTGACTAAAAACTTTTCAATATCAATTTTCATATTTTTTTATTTTAATTCATTTGACTTTTCGAAATAGATTGTTCATTTTCTGATTTAACCGGTAAAACCATTACAAAATATAAACTTTAAGGAAGCAAAGATAATAAAAACCAAATTCAAAACCGATTAAAAACTGATTTTTTTAATGATTAATAATTACTTTTGCAAAATATAAACCATCTGACAAGAACATAATGAATATGAAAAATAAATTAGATTCAAATAAATTCTCTATGAATCAGGCGCTGACTTTTGCGGAATAGCATCCGTTGAACGATTCCATGAATCTCCCAAAGATTTTAGTCCCATGGATAACCTTTCGGAACTGTAAGTCCGGACAATACATAACGAGAAAACAAAGCGGTTTCATAATGTCATATCCACCTGTAAATGTGCCGAAAAAGGATACAATAGAAATGGATCAATTAATGTGTTTTAATTATATATTTCAAGAATACGAAAATGAAAATTTTTATTTTAAATGTAACAAATGCAGAATGATATGTCCAAAATGTCTTGGAAAAGAAAATAAAGATATAAGGTAAAAAAACAAAACCTTCCGTGCCCGGAACAGATGAAATATTTGTACTTATATTTGATGTTTTTTCTCAAAACAAAACGATTATATTTTTTTATTTGTATTTTTGAGGAAAAAATAACGCGTAGGATGAAATCAAACCCTGCAAAATACACGGCAAAATGAATATCACTTTTGTCCCTTTCGATAAGAGGAAAGAAAAAACCTCTTTGAGAGCATTTGTTTACCACAGAGGGCGGGAATATCGCATTTCCGTGGGTGAATCCGTGCTTACAAAATACTGGAATGAAAATAAAAATCGCTGCAAGCTGGTCAGGGAATATCCCGAAGGACCTTACATCAATAAAAGTCTTGATGAAATAGAAAAAATAATCACCGGCATCATAAACTCTTACGGTTTGGTTACCCCTGTCGCATCTCAAGTAAAAACCGATTATAAAAATTACCGTAAAAATATGAATATTGAAGCCGGAGGAGCGGCAGATAACGAAGAAAACCAATATCTGGTAAATTTTGCGGTTAAATTCAAAAATGAAAGTGACAGATCAAAATCAACCAGGGTTCATTACGAAACTACGATTAATAAATTGATTGAATATCAAAACAAATTCAGTGTAAAATTACGATTTGCAGATATAGATATTAATTTCTACAATAAATTTAAAAAATGGTTATTAAATCAAACCTATACAAACGGAAGTAACGAATACCATTACAGCAAGAATTATATCGGTACCATATTTAAAAATATTAAAACTTTTATGAATGAATCAAGGCGTGTCGGAATACATTCTTTTTCCGGGTTCGAGCATCGGGATTTCAAAGTTGAAAGCGAACAAACCGATTCGATATACTTAAATATGAATGAAATTGAAAAAATATATAATTTGAAATTTACCGAAGAGCTTTTAATCGAAAACGGTTATGATGTCCGTCCTCAAAATCTGCATCGGGCAATCATATCATTGAATGAAGAACGCGACAGGTTCCTGATAGGATGCTTTACCGCTCTCCGACATTCCGATTATTCTCGTCTGGAGTCTTTACATTTCAATGATAACATGATAGCCGTATGGACGAAGAAAAAGGATAAGAAAGTTTACATTCCAATGCATCATCTTTTGAGAAAGATTTTGGAACGAAGGCAAAACGAATTGCCGCCGGCAATTTCCGACCAAAAGCACAATGAACAAATAAAGGAAATCGGAAGGCTTGCGGGGATTAATGATGAAACTTTATTGACAAAAACGCGGGGAGGAAGCCGTGAAAACATTATCGGTAAAAAGTACGAGTTTATCACTTCGCATACCGCCCGGCGTTCGGGGGCTACAAATATGTATCTCGCCGGAATTGATATTAAGTTTATTCAAGATATTTTAGGACATTCAAAAGTGGAACAAACATTGAAATATATTAAAGTATCCGCTGAAGATAACGCTAAGCGGTTACAAAATCATCCGTATTTTACGGGGAAAAATTAAAACACCGCCGCCGCTTTGCGTATTTCGGCAAGGCGTTTACTCAACTTACTGTCTGTTTGCGCCACTTGCAGGTTATAATCGGTCTGCATACGCAACAACAAACCGGGACTTACGCCCAATGCCGCT
>JGI24699J35502_11134223_pt1 | contig 71514 bp, 50 predicted proteins | sample TergutMp193P4_FD_35502 | JGI IMG/M metagenome (IMG submission 35502)
ACTAAATTAGGTGATTTTTTTCAAACTGCAAAGCGTTGTATATAATTTATTTACAACGCTTTGATTTTTTATGCCTTTTTATTTGCGGATTTAAGGTTTTCTATGATTTGATCGTATCGATCATAAATTTCGTCCCATGAAAAATATTGATAATCCGTATTGCCCAAAGGTTGAATAGGACGTAGTTGTAAAATCTCAAATTTGTAACAACCAAGAATATCAAAAAAAGTTTGAAGTTCGTCCAGATTATCTTTGTTGACAGTATAATTCAAGCGAATTTTCAAATCAGAATGCGTTTCTTTGATAGCCGTGAGCATTTTCATGGCATTTAAGAATTTATCATAGGAAGCGCCCGTCATAAAATATTCGTACGATTCTTTGGTTATGCCATGTATAGACAACGTGAACTCGTTAATTCCGGCATCAACCAATTCCAGCCATTCGTCGTTTGAAAACAGATTAGCATTGGTAATCATGGAAATGTAGGGTATTTTGTATTGTTTTCCCAAAGAGATTAATTTCTTATTGTATGGAAAAAGAGACGGTTCTGCACCACAACCAATCTGTAGTTTTAATGCTCTGTGGAACAATGCTTCTGCTATCTTTGATAAATCTTCTTTCTTGAAATTTCCTTTCAAGGTTTTCCGCTTTTCCGGATCGCTGAAATAGCACATTCTGCAACGTAAGTTACAGGCAAGTACAGGATCTATGAATATCCCCAAGTATCTTCTTCGCGTAATATGCAAAATAAAGATTCCCATCCGTTTGATGAAAGGACTCCGCACCCATTGATTCAATTTCAGAAGAAAATATATGTTCATAAAAACTATTTATATTTTTACCCTCCCTAATATAAACGGAAAATATCTGTTAATAATGTAAATAGGCACAACCATAATGAATACGGTAAATGCGCTTATAAAAAACTTCAGCAAATATTTACCTTCAAAAAAAGTTACAGGATAACCCAATAACGACACGATGGCAAATATTGTTAAAATAACATACGTATGCAAGGCTAATACAATAATTGCATTGGTTGCAATATATCGGATAAAAGCGATTTCTCCACAAAAGTCAGCGATGTATTTTATAATTAGTAAAGCAGGAAAAAGAATGCAAAAACTTTCTATTATTTGTAATGCGATTACTAAGAAGACAGGATGTATGATGTCGTTTGTTAAAAGATAAACGATTGCAATATAAATAAGTATGGAAATAAAGCCATATAGAAGCTGTATTTTCTCTTTTCCTAATTGCCGCATTATTTCTTTTCTATACAACGAAGCAATTCCGTAAAACGGAAAATAAATACAAACATTATCCAGCATCCAAGGAGCATTCGACAGGTCTATCAGAACCGAAATGAAAGGTACCGCAAATAAAGCAACGATGGCAACAATACGATTTTTTATTTTTTTAAATAATAGATAAAAGAGTAATTGCATTGCAAACAGACAGGCAATAAACCAAAGAGGTTCATCTATAAGAACCGGTCTTCCATAAATATATTCAAATAAAGGTTGATAAAAAGGAGTGTTGGGAGCCTCTTTTGTATGCCCAAAAAGCAACCAATAAATATAAAGCGCTGCGAAAAAAGAAAAATAAGGAATAAGCAATTGTTTACCTCGATGTTTCACAAAATTCCAAATAGAAGAATATTTATCGAAACTAAACAATAGTCCGGATAAAAAGAAAAAGCAAGGTATCATGAAAAGATATATCAGCGTATTAGGTACTTTTGGCAATGATGGAGGAGAATGGAAATAGGCTACAAGGAAAATGCACAAAAACTTTGCATAATCAATCGCTCTATAATGTTGTTTAGGGTTCATCATTTATTTTTTTGAGGACGGCATTCTAAAAACCAAAATAAATCACACAAAATCCCCCAACAAACCGGAACACGGATCATCAGGGGATTAGAAGTCAAGCCTGCAAGGCGCCATTAACCTAAAGAAAAGTCAAAAGCTGAAAATTGAGGTCCAAAAGCACATTTTTACTTTCCTCTTTGCCTTTTTTCTTTACTTTACTAATATTCTTCCTCGTTAAAGAAAAAATCTTCTTTACTTGGATAATCCGGCCAAATATCTTCAATACATTCGTATATTTCGCCTTCATCTTCCATTTCTTGTAAATTCTCCACTACTTCCTGTGGAGCGCCTGAGCGCATTGCAAAATCAACCAACTCATCTTTAGACGCCGGCCATGGCGCATCTTCTAATTTTGAAGCTAATTCTAATGTCCAGTACATAATTTCAAATTTTTCGCAAATGTAGAAAAAAATCATTTATATACAAGGTTTCTCCCTTGTAATTTCATCCGTATAGCATTTGTTTTTTAAGGTACTATTTGGAATTTGAAGAATCAATAGGACTACTATTTTTCTATTACAAATAGAATTCATTTCGTTTAGTAGTTGTAAAATACAGATATTTCATCGGTGTTATGAATAAAACTTTGTTTCCGCGACAACAAAAAGAAATAATCCGATAACCGATTGATGTATTTAAATAACAGAGGATCCAATTGGGAAGATTCGTCAATTTGATAAATCATTCTTTCCGCCCGCCGGCAAATGGTACGGCATACATGCGACAGAGAATTGCTTTTGCATCCCCCTGGCAACACAAACGTTTTTAAGGGCGGTATTAAATCTTCGATCTTATCCATTTCTTCTTCCAATCGATAAACGTCTTGCTCAGAAATGCCGCAACCTGTTTTGCTTGCCTCGGTAGCCAAATACGACCCCAGCGTAAAAAGATTGAACTGGATTTGCAAGAGAAGTTCCCGGTCGTCTCGGTTATTGATTTCATCCAATAAACAAGCCATGAACGAATTAAGTTCGTCTAATGTGCCGTAAGCTTCAATTCGGGGATTGGTTTTTGGAACTCTTTTTCCTCCGACCAATGAAGTGTAACCTCCGTCGCCCGTTCGTGTGTAAATTTTGCTTTTTTCCATGATTAAAATATACATTATAATGCCTTTTCGGCAGTTTATTGTCAAAAAATGCTACTCCTACGACATAAAGATCTATCGTCACTCGTGCCTGCGGAAGATTTTGAAGGAAACGCCATCCTTTCTTCATTTCTTGATTTTTGCGGATATTATTCAAAACAATAATACCATTTTTCCGTATCAAAGGTTCACACAAAGCATATATTTTTTCCCATTCCATCGAGTTCGGGAGTAAATTGACGAAAATAAAATCAACTTCTTGCAACAAGATGCAAAGCGCTTTCAGATTCTCTTCATAAGCGCCTTCCATCAAATGAAGTTGCTTCAAATGATGTGCCAAAATAAAGGGATCGATTGCAGAAAGCAGACCGGGACGTTCTTCCAACACGTAGCATTTGCTTTGCATGCCGGAAGCTAAAGCAAGATAAAGACCCATAATTCCGGTTGAACCGCCAATTTGAATCACGATCCGGCATTTAAAAAAATGCACGATCCGAAATAAAAATTTGCCGTAATTGGACGATTGAATTTCTTGAATGGTGATTTTACTCTGAAGATTGTTTTCAGTTAAAATTGTTTTTCTAAAATTTTCTATTTCTTCAAAAGCGTAAAAAGCCGACTTCTCTTCTATTACCTTGGTAATCAAACTATAAATAAAAGGCGAATGAATACCGTACCCTTTTCGCCGCCGAAAAAGCAAAGGGAGAGACGAAAAGGAAGAAAACGAAAAAAGCGAAGGAAACGAACGCAACGCCCTTTTCATCCGTTTTGTTTTCTTCATTTTTTTCATCTATACATCATTTGCTTCTATTTCGTTTCGAGTTGAATGGACAAAATGGCAGATACTTCATGTTTCAATAGTTTTAAAAACATAACCTTGCTGCAATAACCATTCAATGGATTTAGGCAAGACTTCCATCATTTTGTCGGCCGCTTTGAGCGAATCGTGAAAGACGATCACAGAGCCGTTGCGGGTATATTTTTTTACTTTGTCAAATACTTCTTTGGCTGTCACTAACCGGCTGTAATCGCGCGTTACCACATCCCACAGGATCACCTTGTAACGCTTTCGCAAATTAAAAAACTGCGAAGGCCGCAAGTGTCCGTAAGGCGGTCTGAAAAGCGGACTTTGAATCCATTTTTCTGCTACTTTCACGTCGTTCAAATAATCCTTCGTTTTTGTTCTTAGTCCCTGAAGGTGATGAAACGTATGATTACCCACCACATGTCCCCGCTCAATCAGCTGTCGATAGACTTCCGGATGTTTCCGCACATTATCTCCAACGCAAAAAAATGTAGCTTTGATCTGGTATTGATCCAATAAATCCAATACCCACGGCGTTACATCCGGAATAGGGCCATCGTCAAAAGTCAAATAGACCGCCTTCTCTTCTCCCTGAAACCTCCAGTACGCACCTGGAAAAAATGCTCTATAAATAGAGGGAGGTCGTTCAATCAGCATAATATTTCAACGGTTTCGTCCTCCCCGCGGTAATTTTTCATTCCGTGCTTGGAATCGTTCCATACTTCTTGAAAAGTCGGGAGAATATTTATCAAATTTTTCAGAATCGTTTTCCGCAAAATAGTACAAAATATTTTGCATAAAAATCAAATCTCTTTTTACATCTTCCAAAACACTGCCGTATTGATTTCTATCCAAACGAGTATACCAATTTAGATTTTTGTCGGATATTTCGGCCAGTTTTGTATACAATTCGTCGGCTTTTTCTTTTTTTCCAATTTTATGATAGACGTCAGCCAACTCTCCAATGGAAAAATAATCGTAAGGCACATTGTAAGAAGGGATGGCTTCCAAACAACGATCGGCTGCTTTTTCCGCTTGTTCAAATTTGTTCTCTTCCACTAATTTTTTTGCCAACTGACCGAAAATGATGCGGAAAGTCCGCGCCATCCGCATGCAGTTTTCATCTAAGTACAGCCCCGGCTGCTGCAGATTGCCCCATTTATACTTGTTCATCAGATTATCGTAAAGTACATCGGAATTAATTCTCTCGTAACGCGCTGCTTCAAAAGGCATAATGCGGTAACCCACTCCGTCTTGCCGGAAATAAGGATCCAACCTCATGTATTGATCCGAACCTACAGTGATGGCAAAATACATGGGACGCGACCAATCGGCATTATTTTTCAGCATTTCCAGAATCATCATTTCCGGCTTGCTCAAATATTTTTTCGGACGGGTCGTCGGTTCTCCTTTTTCATTGGGCTGGTCGCCAAAATCCAACACAAGGTAAGGATGCAACCAATCGGCATTCTCCGGTTTTACTAATCCGGAACGAATGATTGCGGCTGAATCTACCGGAATGCTGATCTTATAAGAAGGAACATTATCCAATTCGAAAGCATATCCCGGAAGAGTTTTATCGCGCGGATCATCCGATTTGATTCGTTTCAATACTCGGTCGACGGGGATAGGGCCTTGCTCCTCATTGAGAATATACGCTACATCGTGTTTGCCCTGTACGTATTCGTATTTTTTCCAGCTAATGGGAAGCGGCTCCGATTCGTAGGCCTGCCGTTTCATCTGGTCAATATACCAATCCGTTTGCAAATAACTCAAGTTGCAAACGCGAACATCCGTCCGGTATCCTTCCACTTCCTGGGAGTACCACAAGGGAAATGTATCATTATCGCCATTGGTGAAAATAATGGCATTGGGTTCGCAAGTACTCAAGTAATTCATACCGAAATCACGGGTAAGAAACCGGCCTGATCGATCATGATCGTTCCATGTTTGGGAGGCCATCTGCACCGGTATCAGTAGGCAAAGAATGCTACCCAATACAGCCGACGGAATCTTGGGCAAGCGAAGGTATTTATTTATTCCCTTAATAACTCCGGCGGTACCGATTCCTATCCAAATACAGAACGCATAAAACGAACCGGCGTACGCATAGTCCCGCTCCCTTGGCTGGTAGGGCGTTTGATTTAAATAGACGACAATCGCCAAGCCCGTCATGAAAAACAAGAAGAAAGTCACCCAGAATTGTTCTGCTCCCTTTTTACCGGCGTATACTTGGAAGAAAATACCTAAAATTCCTAACAACAAAGGAAGCATATAATATTTGTTGTGTCCCTTGTTTTTTGCAATGCTGTCCGGCATATCGTCCTGCGGACCAACTAATTGTTGATCAATCCATTTGATGCCTGTAATCCAATTGCCATTGGAAACTTCTCCGTTTCCCTGTATATCATTTTGCCGTCCGGAAAAATTCCATAAAAAATAGCGCCAATACATGAAATTAACCTGATATTCGAAAAAATAGCATAAATTTTCTCCGAACGTGGGTTTGTATACCCATTTGCCGCCATTGGGAGTAGATACCCGCACACGGGTTCCTTTAAAGTTCGACCACTCCTTATATCCTTGCATATAACGCGGATCCGAATTATTATACATACGAGGAAACAAAGTATTCAATTCATCGGTATAGATATATTGCCGTCTGCGTCCGGATTCGTAATAGTGATCTTTTTCCGATGGGTCTTTTTTGGGTACTTGCGTCCAGATCGGACCTTCGTCTTTCATAGCTGCTTCCAGCATGCCCCCTTTTTCTTCGTATTTTACTTCGGAGACAAAAGTTGGTCCGTAAAACAAAGGCGTTTCGCCATACTGTTCGCGACTCAGATAGGTTCGCAATGTAAATATATCTTCGGGCGAATTCTGATCCATCGGCGTATTGGCCATGGAACGGATCACGATTAACGCATAGGAAGAATAACCGATAGTAATAACGAGCAGTCCGAGCAATATGCTGTTCAATGATACCATATTGATTTTTTTTACCGCAAACAGGAAAACAATCAACGCCAAAATAATGCAGATGCCTATACCCAAGCCATTCCCGAGAAAGGGAATTCCCAACAAAGTGATGGCAATGATAAAAGCAATTTTGGCTCGTTCCGGTTTTTGAGTGGGATGCATCGTTTCCCAAATAGCCCACGACAAGACGCCTAAAATAAGCAATAGATAAAACAGGACTCCCGAATTGTAAGGCAGAGAAAATACATTCACAAATAATAATTCGAACCATCCGCACACTTCGACCAATCCCTGTACTAATCCGAAAAGAATGCCGATCATAATTCCGAAAGATATCAGCAATGCGATCAAAGCGCCTTTCCATGTCGGTTGGTTTGTTTTACGGAAATAATAGACTAATACAATGGCTGGAATGCAGAGCAGATTCAATAAGTGAATAGCGATGGAAAGGCCCATCAGGTAAGCAATCAGGATCAACCATCGGATAGAATAAGAATCATCGGCGACTTCTTCCCATTTCAGGATCAACCAAAACACAATGGCAGTCATAAAGGAAGAAAAAGCGTATACTTCGCCTTCAACCGCCGAAAACCAGAACGTATCGGAGAAAGTATAAGCCAAAGCGCCTACCGCACCCGCTCCCCAAATGGAAATCATTTGCGCTGCCGTCATCGTCTGTTGTCCATCAGGACAAAGAAGTTTCTGCATCAGACGGGTAATCGTCCAAAAAAGAAAAAGAATCGTTAAGGCGCTAAAAATAGCAGACAAAGCATTCAACATTTTTGCTACCTGCGAAGGTTCGGATGCCAAATGAGAAAAAAGATTACCCATTAACATGAAAATAGGCGCTCCGGGTGGGTGGCCTACTTCCAATTTGTATGCGGATGAAATAAATTCGCTGCAATCCCAAAAACTTGCCGTCGGTTCGATTGTCAATAAATAAACAGTGGCCGCAATGGCAAAGATAACCCATCCCAACACATTATTCACCAATTTGTATCTTTTCATTCTTATAGTTTTTAAGTACTTCTCTATAATTTGTTTTGGGGGGCAAAGTTAGTAAAATAATCATAAATAAAAAACATTCTTTCTATTTTCCCTGAACCAAGATATTAAATGATAAGACAACACAAAAATAAGTGCGGACTTGTAGTCCGCACTTATTTTTGCATCAAAAAAATGCTTTTAACACATTTTCTGTAAATCAATCACTTTTCTTCTTTTACATTTCCTTCCGCATCCGCTGTAAAATTAAATTTAAGATAAGATATTTCTGTCCCAAGCCCTCCGGATTTAGCTGTCGTTCTTGATCCCTGACGACTTTCAATGGTAAAAGAATGAATGATTTTCGACGGATCGGCGTTTACGATAATGTCATACGTTCTTATTCCGGAAAATTCATTTTCTGATTCTTCAACCATTTTTCCCGCTTTGTTGACATTAGAGGCAATTTTTGAAAAATCAATTTCACTTAATTTCAATACATCTTCGGGCTTAACCGTAGGAGTATCGGTATCATCATCCACGTATTTTCCGAGAGTTGATCTTTCTTTTCCTTCGGAATTACTGCCCAAAGTAATGTATTTACATTTTACGGTATTCGAACCGGATTCGAAGTAATAGACTTGGGCTGATGTTACCGTTTTGGAAAAGTTGTCTCCTGTTCCCGCGGATCCGAGAGAGATTTCGATAATTTTGGCGTCGGAACCGACAAATTTCTCAATCTTTGAACGCAAATTGTCATCAATGTCTTTTTGGTTAGTAATATCAATTCCGAAAAGACCGCTGCATGAATGCTGTGTCAACGCTGTTGCAACTACAACAGACAATAAAAGAATTGTACGCAAATGTTTCTTCATAACGATAAATTATAATATTCAATAAAGTGCAAATATACAAAATAAAAACGAAGTTCAGCATTTTTCCCATGTTAGCCGCCTATTCCGTCCTATTTTTCTCTCTGAATCGCCAGTTTTCATCGTTTCAACCATCCAAAAAGGACTTTTAGCAAACGCTCTTTTTTCAACAAAACAGTGGCGTTTCCCTGCATAGAAGGATAATAAGAAATGATTTTACCGCTGGATAAACGAAGATTGTCTTGCAAATTAACCTTAGCTATCAAATATTTACACCCTTCTTTCCTGACAACGACAGAGTCTTTTTTTTCAATCCGACCGAAGAGCTGTCCGTATTTGTTTTTGTTGTAGCCTTCTATTTCAATCATAACAGATAACCCGAGTTCCATTTTTGACTGTAAGGCAATGGGAATTTCAATTATTGCGCCATAAGCAGAATTTTCCATGGGAACAATGTACGCAGTTGCTTGAACAGTTTCGGTGTAGGGGAAGAAGTAACTTCCAATAATCAATAAAGTGAACACAACAAATAAAACAGTAATGCCGCTGCGTACTACCAATGGAGGCATTTTCCCTATGATCGACCGTACTTTCTCACTTCTTAATTCTATCGAATCCATATTTTCAATTTCCAAGTTCCAACTGATTCTTAACTAAATAATAATAAGCTCCTTTACTTTTTATTAATTCCTCATGAGTGCCGATCTCTATTATCTCTCCTTTGTCTAATACAACTATCTGATCGGCATTTTTTACCGTACTTAACCGGTGGGCCACTACCACTACTGTTCGTCCCTGATAAAATGCATTCAGATTTTCAATAATCATTTTTTCATTATTAGCATCCAAAGCATTAGTTGCCTCATCCAGAAAGATAAATTGAGGATTGCGATAGACGACCCGTGCAATCAGAATGCGTTGTTTTTGCCCATAGCTCAATCCCTGTCCTTCCTGACCAATAATGGTATTGTATTTAAGGGGCAGTTTTTCAATATGATCTTTAATATTTGCAATCGTTACCGCATTTTGCAGTCGTTCTAAATCAATATCTTCATCGTTTACTGCCACATTGCGAGCGATGGATTCGGAAAAAATATAGCCATCCTGCATCACCACTCCACATTGCTTCCTCCACCAGTGAATATCGATGTCCTGCAAATTCTTATCCGCTATGTTTATTTGCCCTTCGGTAGGCGGATAGTACCCTAAAAGCAGTTTAATAAGTGTTGTTTTTCCACTTCCGCTTGCCCCGACAATAGCAGTTACTTTTCCTTTAGGTAGAGTAAGATTAATGTTATTCAATGCTTTAGGAGAATAAGGTCCTTCATATTGAAAAGCGAGATTGCTTATATGAATATCTTCGCCCTGATACAACTCCAAAGCGTCTTTCTCCGCATCTTCTTCATTTTTTTTGACATGTATCTCACTGATACGTTCCAAACTGATGCTTACATCCTGCCATTGGTAAACAAAGTTAACTAACTGTTCTACAGGACTATTCAATTGTCCGATAATATATTGTACCGAAAGCATCATCCCCAGTGTAAGTTGTCCGTGGATGACCGATGTAGCCGCCAGAATAGTGATGACAATATTTTTCAGTTCATTGATGGCCATAGCTCCTGCTTCCTGTGTCTGTTGTAACGAGAGCGTATCAAGATTGACTTTGAACAAATCGGCCTGCACATCTTCCCATTCCCAACGTTTGCGTTGCTCGCACCCTTGCAGCTTAATCTCCTGCATCCCATTAATCAACTGGTATACCTTACTTCGATTTTTTCCCTCCTGTTCAAAAACTCGGTAATCGAGCATTCGCCTGTGCTTCAGGGAAAGGAGTATCCATACGGCATAAAGAACCGTGCCAATGAAAAACACCAGAAAGATTCGCAAATCGTACAATAATAAAACAATGCCAAAGATTAGCAAACTGAAAAACGAAAAGAGGACATTGAGGCTTTGCGCTGTGAGGAAACGCTCCACCCGGTTATGATCTTCGATGCGCTGAAGCAAATCGCCCAACAGTTTGGTATCGAAAAAGCTCATCGGGAGCTTCATCAACTTGATAAAGAAATCGGAAATAAGTGAAATATTAATACGGGCGCTGATGTGCAGCAAGATACGACGCCGAATAAAATCAACTGCAGTATGTCCGAAGAGTAACATTAACTGTGCCAGCAAGATAAGATAGATAAAGCTGATATTTTGGTTGGCAATTCCCGTATCTACAATGGCCTGCGTAAGGAAAGGGAAAAAGAGCTGCAACAGACTACCCAACAATAACCCCAACAGAAGCTGTCCGAAAAGCTGACGATAAGGTAAGAAATAATTGCTCAAGAAGCGAAAACGATTACGAGTAATAATCTCTCCTTCCTGTCGATAAAAGGCTTCGGTAGGCTGTAATATCAATGCGACTCCTTTCTCTTCTCCACATGATCGCGTACTAATCCAATTATCACAAAACTCTTGCTCACTGTACTGCAACAAGCCTTTACCCGGATCGGCGACTTTAACTACATATTCTGCCATTGCAGACTTGACCCGTAATCTCCATTTCTTTTTGGAAATTTCATATACCACTACAAAGTGATTCTGCTGCCAATGAACGATGCAAGGCAGCGGAGCTTTTTCTGTTAATTGTGTAAAAGTAAATCTACCACCCACCGTTCGAAAACCGATTTCTTCGGCTGCTTCGCTTATGCCAAGCATGGATACGCCTTCGCGGGAAAGATGCGATTTTTTCCGCAAACCTTCCAACGAATAGCGGCGACCATAATAGGCCGCGACCATGCGCAGGCAGGTGGGTCCGCAATCCATGACATCGAGCTGGTGGAAAACAGGGAAGTTATTCATGGAAAAATTTCTCATATTCTCATTTTTGTTTCACAAACGATTTATATCGTCCAATGCCGCATTCGCTCCTCGGTATTGCTTCTTGTAATTATTGAACTGGTAACGAATGGTGAGAAGCAAAGCGCGTGTTTCGTATTTTGTCATTTTTGTATAGGAAACGGTATTGACTCGCACATCTATCCGATTATTTATCCAGTTGAATAAATCAGTTACTTGCAAATTAGCCAATAGTTTTTTATTGAAAAAATATTTTCGCAATCCGATCTCAATCGATTTCATCTCGTTCGTCTCTATTGCATAGTTATTCATTTTTCCTTGATAATTCAGATTCAAGGAAAAAATATATTTTCGAGGAAGAACAAATTCATTATTGATGCTGCAAAAAAATACCGTTCGATTTCGGCTTTGCTCTTTCCCCAGATAAGACAGATTGAAGAAAGGTTGGCTCACGCCGACTGTCACTTGCGTTTGACCGAATTTGTATGGAACATCGCCTGTTAAAAGGAAATCTAATTTTTGATATTTCGGGTAATTGACGTAGGTCATAACTGTTTGGGACGAATTTTGTTCCGAATCTTCAATGGTAAATCCAATTGGATGATTTACGTAGGTATAATCCAATCGAAAATCCAATATTCGATAATGCAGATGGTAATCGAATAGATACATATCTTCCGAATTGAGCAGGGGATTTCCTCTTTCCCGCAGGAAACGATTCACGTAGTAGTCTTCGCTACTGAGCAGAGAAAATGCAGGACGTTGAATCTTTCGTGCCATTTCCAATCCCATTTGCGTGTTTCCAACTATTTGAGAAATGGAAAGACTCGGATAGAATCCGCTATAATTTCGATCTATTTCTACTTGGCGAGCGCTGTCGATAGTCGTTAAAGCCTTTGTCCATTCGTACCGCATCCCTATTTGAATTGCCAGTTTACCGAATTGTCTACTATAATTTGCAAAACCAGCGACTTTATTTTCTTTATTTGTGTAAAAGTTGTCAGCTATATATTGTTCCGGATTTAACAGAAAACCTGAACCTTTCACTTGATTACATTCTCCGCCAAATTCCAAGCTTGATAGTTCGTTCAAACGGTATTCCAAAGTAAATTTTCCTGCATATAGATCGTAATTCGAACGACTGTTAAGCGTCAGTTCTCTGTTTTCTACTGATGAGGACTCCATTATTTCCTGTCCGGTTTTATTATGGGTTTTCAAGTAATCCACATCCAAACGCAAACTAAACGATTTTCCATAATCTCCCTTATAAAAAGCGTTTAGCAGATGTTTTTCAGGCTGGCTTTTTGCCTTAAAAAGGGTCGTGATTTGGTCGTAATTTTGAGCGTTAGCCCAAACGGTCTGAATTCCGGAAGAATTGATTTTTTCGTTTCCAAAAGTATACTGATATTGGCATCCAACAGCCTGCCGAGTCGTGACAGACCAATCGATTCCAGACGTAAAAACAGTTGATAAATCTTTATGTTTCTGAGGCATTTCCATTTTTTGCAACCAAGTTGTATCCGTATAAACAACATAATCGGTTACTGTATTCCATCGCGTTTTTTCCCGAGTATGATTGCAGGAAGCAAAGAAAACAAAATTAGGGAGTGCATAGCTTAATTCGAAATCCTCCATGCTACTGAAATATTTCCGTTTCTCAACTTGCTGAGAGATTTGAACGCTCCAACCATCTTCCCCGCTTCGTTTGGTTTTGATCAGTAAAACAGCTCGCCCTTCTGCATCGTATTTCGCACCCGGATTTGTAATTAACTCAATACTAATAATATTAGTTGAAGATAGACGATTAAGCTCGGTTTTATCGTACAATTTTCGGTTGTTGATGTAAACAATCGGCGTTCCTTTGCCAAAAACAGTTATTTCATCTTCATTTATTGTAACGCCCGGAATTCGTTTGATAACATCGTTGGCATTGCCCACAGAGGCTAACAAAGAAGAATTGACATGAACTATCCAGTTGTTTCCTATTTTGGAAAAAACGGGTTTAGGCGTTGTTACTACAATTTCGCTCAACAAATAGTTATCTTCTGTCAGCATAATTTCGCCTAATTCGATCGACTGTTGTTGTATGATTGTTTGCAGGGTGATTGTCTGGTAACCCAAACAAGCAATTTGCACAAGGAGTTCGCCTTGCTGAACATTTTCAAACGAAAATTCACCAGTTTCTGAACAAACAGTTCCATTAATAAAAGAAGAATCTGCTGCATGGAATAAAATTACATTGGCATATTCTATTGGGATTTGTTTTTCGTTTACAACTTTGCCCGAAAGAGTTTGCGCATGAATCGCCATTTTGTTTCCAATGAATAATAACAGCAGAATTTGCAGAAAATAAAATTGTTGTTTGCATACGAAATGATTAGTCATTTGCATAATTAAGTATGTGTGCTAATGATTTTTTTGAATCATAGAATTTATCCATTATATGATAAATACTTTTTTCTATTTCATTACAAGGACATAATTTATTCAAATTAGTTAAATTTTTTGAGGAGAATAATCTATAGCTACAAATTCCATAGCAAACAGGAAGCAGGTTACAATCTAAACACTTCTTATTATCAAAAGTAGCTTTATTTAGTTTCCTATACAACAAGTGGTCGTTCCATTCTATTGTTCCATCTTTTGTTAAAACGCCATCCTCTATTTCCTTTTCAAAATTGACTGCATGACATTTGAATACTCTACCATCATAATTAATTATAGATTGATAATATTTGTCGGCCGGACAAGCCAATGTATTCGTATGAATTATGGAATGAGTTCTTATTTCAGTGTTGAATCCTGCATTCTCAAATATTAACAACTTCTGTCCAATTTCATCAAAGGATACTCTTTCTTGATCTTGGTCTATTTGCTTAATTAATACCATTATTTTTTTTCGAATATGCAAAGGAAATGATTCGATAATATTCGTAATGGAATCAAAATATTCCTTGGTAAAATTAATTCTAAGAATTAATGTTTTAGGATTCAAATTTTCAGCTAATAATATAATGCTATTAACAATTCTGTCATATGAATCGGTTGTATTTTTTTGATATCGAATCCTATTATGTATTTCTTTAGGCCCATTCAAAGTTATTTGAATGGATTGCATATTAATATCTCTAAACAATGGCAACATTTTTTCATTTAAAAAATATCCGTTTGTTGTGATTTGAGATTCGAGAAATACATTGTTTAAGTCACAAAATTCTTTTGTTTTTTCGGAAATTGGTTTTAATATATTTTCATAACATAATAACGGTTCTCCTCCATACCAATTTAAGAAAAATGCAGATTTATTTTTTACTGTATTATTTATGAATTTGATTGTTGCATTAACAGTTTCTTTATTCATTATGCCTTTACACCTATCTTCATAACAATACCAACAATTAAAATTGCAATTTAATGTAGGAAGAATCATAAGCCAATATGAATCATTATTAAAAACTTCTTTCCGATTATGAAAAAGTAAAATATTTTTTATATTATTGTCAATTTCTATATCATTAATTATTCCTAATTTATGCATTGTGCTAAAAAAAACAGGTTCATCTGTTTTCGTCTTATTTAAGTTTTCTTTGTAAGATATTAGTTTATTGTACTTGTTATCTTCTATCTTGAATAACATTTTCTTAAACAAATTAACCCCGACCACTATGCTATTATAGCTTTTAAAGTAATTATATTTACTTAATATATATCCCATCTTCAACTTTTTATATTAGGAGCTGCTTCTAAATAAATCATCTATAATTTAATTTCATTTTAAAAGAAAATGAACTATATTTTATAAGATTAATTTCTGGCAGCTCCTTAGTTATAAGATATTATACCTACTCATTTACAAAATGATACTTTAACATGATTTATCATTCTGAATCTAAATAAGTTTTAGAATATGAAATCATAATTGATCATCAATCAGCATTAACAATAAGTGCCTGATTTTGAACCACAATAGACTCCTGATTTACCGACAGCAGAATCATTAATCAATAAGGCAGACGCATCAACTCCTCCTATAAGTTGTTTTTTTTCTTCCTTTGTCAATACAATTTTCTTACAATTTTTCAAATTATTTATTTTATTTGTTTTCATTTCTCGATAAATTTTTATGTTAATAATAATTTTATTGGCGAAACTTTCGCATTCATCGCGTCCAACAAGTTACCCAACCTTGTTGGGAACTTTGGAAAATCAATAATATTTCGTACCTTTACGGCGCCTTCTTGTGATTTTGCATTTATTATTTCGATTGTTATGTTGAATATAAACCTCGCAGGGAGGCTATTTTTGTTTGCAAATTAAGGGGGCGAGCCTTGCTTTGCCATAAACGACAAATTCGTTCGTTTACATTTGCAAAAATAGAAATAAAAAATGGAACAAAATCCAAATGTTTGAAATAGTTTGTGAGCGTACCGATTTCGTCCATCAGCGTAGCATTTTTATCCTGCCAATGTCATAATATGAATGATAAATTATTTTTGGTTGAACAATAATTTCAATTTCTGCGTGTTCCTGACCGAAAAACAGAAAACTTTGTCTCCGGATAGTTTAACCTCTTTTCTCTTAAGATCAATGGACTTTATGTGATGCGTATTAATAATACATTGCCGGCTTATTTGGATAAAACAGTCCGGTAATTCCGAAAGTATTTTCCGTAATGATTTTACACAATGGAAAGAAGGTTCGTTTTCCATATAAAATGTACATAAGTAATCATTAACCTCAACAGCCAATAGCGACTCCATTTGAATAACACGTAATTCATTTCCATTTTTTACAGTGAAACAATTCATAAATCCAATGTAAATGTTACTTCATTCATTCCCTGACTGAAGAGAGTTAAAAATGCAGAAGCGTGGGAATTATTCGTTTATCTAATTTGAGGTACGACCAAGCACCGCGCTAAAATAAACAGTTACCCCACGCTAAGCAGATATATACGTGAGGTATATATGCTAAGCATAGCGTTTATTCTGTTTATCCCTTAGCTAAAAAATTGGTCGTTCTCAAATTAAGGATAAAGCAAAACGCTTCAATATGTTAATTCTTAATATTCATTTATTATTATCAAGAATTGTACGACAAACTTACATGAAAATTTGAAGATTTCCAAATGTATCCGGCAGCGATTCAGAAAGAAAAATTTGAAAAATAAAATACTGAAAATAAAAAGTTTGTAAAATTTGAAAAATAAAAAAAATTGCAGAAGTTAAGCAGCTTATTTTATTAATTTACTAATTTTCAGCACATTATACAATTTTCACAAGCTAAGAGCTTTTTATAAACCGACTAACATACTCCATCTTAATTTTTATAAAAAAACTAATAATCAATGAAATATGAAGATAAATTATCTAAAAAATGATGGAGTCGAGGTTTTTAGTAATTTAAATGTTGACCTGATACTCGTAGGATAGGTAAATCTCTCGCAAGAACAAGTTTTACACTTAATCTGACCTGTAAATTCTCAACTATTCTTTCTGTAAAGTGGAAAAAAATCTTTATTACTGTTTTTCCTTTTTTGCTCAAGACTTAAAGCCTCATAAATTTCCTTATTATGAATGTATTTCCATGCTTTGAATCGGAAACGGATGTCGGAAAAACGCGATTTGAAGTCGAAAAGCGAATCGTTTTTGCCATCTCGTCCCCCGCCCAAATGCAGGCAATGCATTTTCCGTCTTATTCCTTCTTTTCTCGCCTGATCCAGTATCAGTTTGAGCGGACTGAATGATAGAAAATCGTTTCGCGTAGCATTCAAATGCGCTTGCATGATTCCATTGCAAAATGTGCAAAGCGAACCGCCAATCACTTCTCCCTTGTAAGCGGCTAAGAAAATGCAAGCATCCGCTTTTTTCAAAATGGCATTGAAGTACTCTGCAGGAAAATAATAAAATGGAGTCGCTTTGACTCGATCCATGTTTTCCCTATATATTTGGATAAAAGCGTTTACATCACTTTGATTGGAAGCCTTAAATACAGTTACTCCTTTGTTTTTCAAATAGTTGATTCTATTTTTCAGCGAACGGGCATATTGTTTTTTCTGTTCAGATTCGGGCAAATCCAAATCTATCCCCACGGTCAGATTCATATCTTCGACCTCGCCCAAGCCGTCCAGCAATTGTTCTTGATTTTCCCATAAAGGATGCAAACGAGAAAAAACGCTTACGATTCGTTGGGCATCGAAATAATCTTTCAATGTTTCGTGAAACAAGCGAATATCGTTAAGAGTCGGGCGTTCGTTTTGCGACAAAGGGCCGACATAACCATACACGGAAGTGATGTCCTGCCACTCCGTTCCTTCAATTTTCCGTACAATGACAGGAAGTGCAAAAGAAGCGGTATCGTTCCGAAAATGCAGTAACAAAGCCTTTCCCGATAAATCCAATTGCTGATAAAAAGCCAAATGATAAAAATCGTAGGCATACATAGAGCGAATAATGTCGTTCCATTTTCTTTCGTTGTCCGCAGTAATTATTTCCAGCATTAATAAGCGTGTTTATCCCCTTTGATCGTGTTAATAATGGTAACAAATACAATTTTCAAATCCAGCAGGAAAGTCCAGTTTTCCAAATACCACACATCGCAACGGACGCGTCCTTCCATTTGTTCGACTGTTCGAGTTTCTCCTCTGTAACCATTGATTTGCGCCCATCCGGTAATACCCGGTTTCACTAAATGACGCACCATGTATTTATCTATAAGTTCGGAATACAATTGAGTTTGTTTCAGCATGTGCGGACGAGGGCCCACGATACTCATTTCTCCTTTTAGCACATTGATAAACTGAGGCAGCTCATCCAAATTGGAACGCCGCAAAAAACGGCCAATTCGAGTGACGCGCGGATCGTCTTTTTCTGCCTGTTTCTCGTCGGCAACCTCATTGACTTGCATGGAACGAAATTTATAACAGAAAAAACTGTTTCCATACAATCCGGTTCTCTCTTGTTTGAATATAATGGAACCGGGCGAAGACAGCTTGATAAGCAATCCGATAACGAGGTAAAAAAAAGGAAAAAGCGTACAGATAAAAAGCGCAGAAAAAACCAAATCGAACATGCGTTTAATCGCCTGATTATACACAAATTGTAAAGGTTCGGATCGAATAGCCAATACAGGAACGGATTCCATATTTTCCAATTCGAGTCTTTTTTTTACATAACGCGAAAATTCGGGTACCAAATAAAACCGAATCCTATAGTTTTCCGCGAAATTGAGCAAGCGGACAATTTTTTCATCTTGCGAATTGGGAAGCGTACAATAAATAGCATTGATATGATTTTTCAACGCGAAAGCTTCTACTTCACGAGTCATTCCCAAATAATTGGGCAATGTATCTTTCAACTGTAGGTTATCGTCGAAAAAGCCATGTACAAGAAAACCGTACGACAATTCTTTTTTCATTTCGGCATACAAATCCATTCCATTTTTACCTGCGCCCACAATTACTACTTGCCAGAGATTTTTCCCATATTGACGGAATTTTTTCAAAGTTTCTCTCGCAATAATCCGCCAGAGGGTTAAAAAGAAAAATAAAGCTATATAATAATGGACGATCAAGCGAAGGGGAAGAAAATCGGATTTTAAACGCAGGAAGAACAAGCAACAAGTAAAAATAGCTCCATGCAAAGCTACCAGTGTAATCGCACGCTGCACCACCTTATCCGTAAACAAAATAGGCTTGTCGATCTTGACGGGAACAAAATAGTTAGCAAAGAAATAGCAGATATTCAACAGCAGAAAAGTCATATTGATTTTGGAAAGAAAATCTTCCGTGCACCACTCTTTCTCCCAATGATAAAGAATAACAAACAGCACATTTACCAAAATGATGTCCCCTAAAATGACCACCCATTTAATTAACAAACTGTATCCGCTCCTTTCTTTTAACATAGCCGTCGTCTAATCGTGTTGCGCATTGGACAAATTTAGCAAATTAATGGGAAACAAACAAAAAAGTTTACAATTTATGCCACAAAATACATCTATTTTGGAGTCATAATCACTACCCTATTCCAATGGTTTTCTTTGTAAGGCTGTTCTTCCGAACCTTTCCATTCCACTATGATTTTGTCGGAAGGCACCTTATATTTGGTCATCAATTCGTTAGCAACTGTTTTAGCTCGTTTTTCAGAAAGTAGTTTATTATAGGCTTGCGTCCCCGTATTTTTGTCGGCATATCCCACTACTTTGATTTTACTTCCGGTATCGCGGATAAATTCGGCCACATTGAAAACGCTGATTTGTTGATTTTCTTCTACTTTTGAACTATTCAAACGGAAGAATACCACATTGGGAATGTAATTAATTTCGGGTGAAACCGTTATTTCAGGCGCCGCTTGCGGAACAGGGGATATGGCGGAAGGAGGAACAATCACTGGCTGATTATTCGCTTGACGGTTCACTTGTTGCAACTCAGCGCTTAGTCTTTCATTTTCTATATGCAATTTGTTGATTTTTTCATTCAACTCATTGACGAATAATGGACTTGCGGGTTCTATCAAGTCAAAACCATTTTTACCCAATAGAAATGTCACCCCGCCGGAAGCGAAAAGAATGGCTTCATTATCGCCATGAAGAACGATCCGGTCGAAATAGTCGGGAATGACGCTGGCGCCCAAGTCAAAATCCAAGCTGATTCGCTTGCTTAAACGAACGCCCAACTGAACTCCTCCGTTTACGGACAGCGCATTGGAAGCATCGCGATAATTCGATTGTACGCCTTCTTGTTGAGGAATTTTAGCATCATTGGCTAACTGAAACCGATGAGCAAATCCCAATCCTACATAAGGCGCGAAATTAAAAATTTTGCTGGGGGAATATCCGCCTATTTGATTGGCCAAGTTCCACATCGCATCTATATGAATATTATAATGAGTATCCCGCTGTTCGAAAGTTTTTTGTTCTTCGAATCCGTGAAGCGATCCTCCCTGTCCTTTGATACGCACTCCCCAAAAAGGACTAAACCATTTTCCTACAGCAACTTCTGGCATCACAGTAATTTTCTTGCTCCATTCAGTTTTGTCGTTATTTCCTACCAGCGCTTGCCCCCCGCCTCCTATATGTATAAACCAATTATCGTTGATATGAGAATGATCATACATTTGTTGAGCATAGGTCGGAAATATAATTAAAGAGCTGAGTATTAAACCAAAAACAATTAATGTTGTTTTCATAAGCGAAATTTTATGCAATAATACTAAAAAAATCGGATATTGTTATCATATTTTGCATTATTTTTAGTAAATATACTCTCTTTAATAAACGAATCATTTGTATTCATCCCAGCTTTTGATCGGTATATTCTTCATCTCTATTTCACAAAAAGCATATATAAAAGCAGAAGCCAAACGCGAATTGGTAATCAGTGGAATATTGAAATCAATCGCACCTCGTCTAATTTTATATCCATTCGATAATTCACCTGCCGTCAGATTTTTAGGTATATTCACTACCAAATCAAATTGTTTTTCGTGGATCATTTCCAGCGCATTGGGTTTTCCCCCTTCGCTGGGTTGATTGACGTGAAGCGAAGGTATCCCGTTTTCGCTCAAGTAACGGTGTGTTCCTTCTGTGGCAAAAAGCGTATAACCCTTTTGCTGCAACAATCGGCAAGCATCCAGCAAATCCAGTTTGGAGTGCGGAGTTCCACTCGAAATCAAAATATTTTTTTTAGGAATCCGCATGCCGACAGACAACATGGATTTTAAAACGGCCTCATAAAAATCGTCTCCAATGCAACCCACTTCTCCGGTAGAAGCCATGTCTACTCCCAATACGGGATCTGCTCTTTGCAAACGGGAGAACGAGAATTGCGAAGCTTTGATGCCTACATAATCCAAATCGAACTCGTTTTTGCTCGGTTTTTCTACCGTTTCTCCCAACATAACACGGGTAGCTATCTCTATGAAATTCAATTTCAATACTTTGGATACAAATGGAAAACTGCGCGAAGCCCGCAGGTTGCATTCAATCACTTTAATATCGTTGTTTTTGGCTAAGAACTGGATATTAAAAGGGCCCGTGATCTGCAAAGCCTGAGCAATTTCCTTTGCAATGTGTTTGATTTTCCGAACGGTTTCGACATACAATCGCTGAGGAGGAAACTGGATGGTAGCATCGCCGGAATGAACGCCTGCAAATTCGATGTGTTCAGAAATGGCATACGTCACAATTTCTCCCTGATTGGCCACTGCATCTATTTCGATTTCTTTAGCCCGTTGAATGAATTCGCTCACGACTACCGGATGTTTTTGAGAAACATTGGCCGCCACTTTCAAAAAAGTTTCCAGTTCGATCTGATTGGAACAGACATTCATCGCCGCACCTGAAAGCACATACGAAGGACGCACCAATACCGGAAAATCCACCTCCCGCACAAAGTCGTTGATATCCGACATCGAACTCAATTCTTTCCATTTGGGCTGGTCTATTTTCAGCCGGTCGAGCATGGACGAAAATTTATGACGGTCTTCCGCATTGTCGATGCTCGCCGCAGACGTTCCCAATAGAGGGACGCCAGCCTCATCCAACGAAAGCGCCAGATTATTGGGAATTTGCCCTCCAGTAGATAAAATCACTCCATGCGGATTTTCCAATTCGATAATATCCATCACCCGTTCGTAGGTCAATTCGTCGAAATACAGCCGGTCGCACATGTCGTAATCCGTCGAAACCGTTTCGGGATTGTAGTTGATCATTACGCCCCGCCAACCCCTCCGCCGAATGGTTTCCAACGCATTCACCGAACACCAGTCGAATTCCACGCTACTGCCAATGCGGTAAGCGCCGGAACCCAAAACCACCACCGAACGACGATCGCCCAGATAACGGACATCGTTTTCTTTGCCGTTGTAGGTCAGATATAAATAATTGGTTTGAGCCGGATACTCAGCCGCCAAGGTATCAATTTGTTTTACTACGGGAACAATGCCCCACTTTTTACGCTGCTCGCACAAGTTTTTTTTCAGGGCGGTAGCCGTATCGGAATTTTTATACAATAATTTGGCTATTTGAAAATCGGAAAAGCCTTTTTGTTTCGCCGCTCGCAACAATTCCACAGGCAATTCTTCGATCGAATGGTATTGGCTTATTTTTTTGGACGTCTGGTATATCAACTGCAATCGTTGGAGAAACCAGAGATCAATCCGCGTCAATTCGTGAACCTGTTCTATCGAATAACCGGCTTCCAGCGCTTGGGCTATGATAAAAATCCGTTTATCGGTCGGTTCGGATAAAGCTCTGTCGATATCGTCCACTTCCAAATCTTTGTTGGCTACAAAACCATGCATTCCCTGGGCAATCATCCGCAATCCTTTTTGAATAACCTCTTCAAAACTGCGGCCAATGGACATTACTTCGCCCACGCTTTTCATGCTTGAACCGATTTGCTGCGATACGCCGTGAAACTTACCCAAATCCCAGCGAGGAATCTTGCAAACAATATAATCGAGAGCCGGTTCAAAAAATGCAGTGGTCGTTTTGGTTACCGAATTTTTCAATTCGTGCAAGCCATAGCCCAAAGCTAATTTGGCGGCAATAAAGGCCAAAGGATAACCCGTGGCTTTGGAAGCCAGGGCAGAAGAACGACTCAAACGGGCATTCACTTCAATTACGCGATAGTCTTCCGACACGGTATCGAATGCATATTGGATATTGCATTCGCCCACAATCCCGATATGGCGGATGATACGAATCGCCAGCTCGCGCAATTTGTGGTATTCCCGATTGGTCAGCGTTTGCGAAGGAGCGACGACAATACTTTCACCGGTATGGATACCCAACGGATCAAAATTTTCCATGTTGCAAACCGTAATGCAATTGTCGTATTGGTCGCGGACAACTTCATATTCTATCTCTTTCCAGCCTTTTAATGATTTTTCAATTAACAGTTGATTCGAATAATTGAAAGCTTTTTCCGCCAATAGCTGCAACTCTTCCGAATGGTTGCAAAATCCGCTTCCCAAACCGCCCAAAGCATAAGCGGCGCGGACAATGATTGGATAACCCAAGGTTTGAGCCGCTATGTGCGCATCTTCGATCGATTCGACCGCTATGCTTTTGATAGATTTTACTTGGATTTCGTCTAATTTTTTGACAAACAGTTCGCGGTCTTCGGTATGAATGATGGATTGCACCGGCGTTCCCAAGACTTCCACCTTGTATTTTTCGAACACACCCGAAAGGTAGAGTTCTACGCCGCAATTCAAAGCCGTTTGTCCGCCAAAGGACAACAGAATACCGTCGGGTCTTTCTTTCTCGATTACTTTTTCTACAAAAAAAGGAGTAACCGGTAAGAAATAGATCTTATCAGCCACTCCTTCAGAAGTTTGTACAGTAGCAATATTTGGATTAATTAAAACGGTGTAGATGCTTTCTTCCTTCAAAGCCTTCAAAGCTTGCGAGCCGGAATAGTCGAACTCGCCAGCTTCGCCGATTTTTAAGGCTCCAGATCCCAACAAGAGAACCTTCTTGGGGAAAACGGATTTCTTTTTTTCTTCAACCTTGTATTCCGCAATTTTTTTTCCGCGTTTTGCTTGCATATTTTCGAGAAACAGATCGAAAAGAAATTCGGTGTCAGTAGGACCAGAAGCAGCTTCCGGATGAAATTGTACCGAAAACCAAGGTTGAGTTTTATGGCGGATTCCTTCATTGGAATCATCGTTCATGTTAGTGAAAAAAACTTCCCAATCGTCGCTCAATCGAGAGACGTCCACTGCATAACTGTGATTTTGCGAAGTAATGAAACACCTGTTAGAATGAGCCATTCGTACCGGTTGGTTGTGGCTCCGGTGTCCATATTTCAATTTGTAAGTAACAGCTCCGCCAGCTTTTGCCAATAAATGATTTCCCATACAAATGCCAAGAATAGGTTTGCCGCTTTTCATGGCCTCCTGTATATGTTCGACAGTGATTCCGCAATGATCTGGATCGCCAGGCCCATTGGAAATCAGCAAGCCGTCATATTCGAGGGTATTGAAATCGTAATCCCAAGGAACGCGGATGATGTTGACGTCTTTTTTCAGCAAACAGCGGATAATATTATGCTTTACGCCACAATCCACTAACACAACGGTTTTGGAACCATTTCCATATCGCAGCGTTTCTTTGCAACTGACCCGTGCCACTAAGTTTTCTAAAGAAGGATCAATGAAATCAATTTCGTCGGGAGAATCAAAAATGATTTTCCCTTTCATCGAACCTTCTTCCCGAATCATTTTCGTCAACGCACGGGTATCTACCCCGTAAATTCCCGGCGTTTTATGTTCTTTCAACCAATTGCCCAGACTTTTACAAGCGTTCCAATGACTGTATTCATTCGAATAGTCGGATATAATCAATCCGCTGACATGAATTTTTTCCGATTCGTAAAATTCAGATAATCCATTGATAATCCGGTCTTCCGGCACCCCGTAATTTCCAATAAGGGGATAAGTGACCGTCAAAATTTGCCCTGCGTAAGAAGGATCAGTCAAACTTTCGGGATATCCGACCATCGCCGTATTGAATACCACTTCGCCTGCTGCAGGAGTCTCGTAACCAAAAGAATAACCCTCGAAAGTCGTTCCGTTTTCCAAGACTAAGGCAATCTTCTTGTCCATATTTGTAAAGGATTTTTAATCGTATGCAAATGTACGTGAAATATTTTAATTACCCATAGACTATTCGAAAAACGTGGAGATTCAAAATAATCTATCCAATGAATTTTTTTGCAACAATACAACAATGATTCAATTTTTTTCCTAATTTTGTACACTTAACCATTCCGCTTAAAATCGAATAAATTAAATGTCTCAGACGAATAACTTTTTTATTTTTTATCCTTATTTTTTTATAAAAAGAAAGGCGTTTTTGATTGCATTCATTTGCGTGTCCGCTTTTTGTTATTCACAAGAAGGGCAAGGAATGCATTACGACGCGGGAGGATACAATGATGAGACGAAAATATACATCGGCAACCCTCATTCGAAAGAATATTCGCAGCTAATCCCTTTCAATAGTTACTATCCAAACAACATCGTACAAACGCTTTATTACGAGAAGGAAATAGGGAAAAAAGGTCTTATATCCGCAGTGGAGTACTATTACTCGTTCGAAGCGGGACATCCGGTTTTAAACAAAACATTGAAAATTTACATGTCTGTCACCCAGAAAGACAATTTGTATGAAGGATGGATTACCCAAGATACGGTACTCGTTTATGAGGGAAGCATTGATTTGTTTGATCAGCAATGCAGCGTAACGATCCCTCTTCAACAACCGTTTTTGTACGACGGCGGTAACCTGCTGATTACTACGATGGAAGTCGACACGAGAATTCATATTCCGATCAATCAATTCCTTTGTTCGCCCAGCGAACAGTACCGTCTGCGCGCTACAACCAATCTGTACTTTCCCGTGCATTTCGGCCAGATGGGCCAGGTCATGCAGTACATGCCCAATATTTCCTTGATTCTGAATACGAAAGGGGCCGAATGGAGCGGAGTTGTCACCGACGAACGTCAGCAACCGCTTCCGGGCGCTATCGTGGAAATACAAGGCAAATCATGGAAAAAAGTGACCAATGCGCAGGGGAAGTATACCTTCGATTTTATACCGGCTGCGGACTACGTCCTCCTTGTTTCCAAAGCAGGTTACCTTCCGCAATCGAAAACCGGCACAATGGAAGAAAGCAAGCTGATTTTTGATTTTGCGCTGGAAAAATGCCCCGTATATCCGGTAAAAAATCTGGCGGTAACGCTTCATGCGCCGCAATGGAATCAAGTCAAATTGTCGTGGGAGCAACCGGACAGCGTAACTGCCGAAAATCAGGTCACTGGATACAAAGTGTATGTCAACCATTTGCCGGTAAGCAACGAACCGATTCAGTCGCGAACGTATGTCGATTCTGTTCCTCCGGGCCAATACCTCTACGAAGTCTCTGCTGTATGGAATTCCGACAGCGAATCGCCGGCTCTGGCTAAAGAAATCGAAATGACTCCGGAAACAATCGTCCGGGAATATCCTTTCAAGGAAGGATTTGAATCTGGCCAAATCCCAGCGTCGTGGGAAATCGCGGCTATACAAAACAACCGAGATTGGGAAATCGGGAAAGAAATAAACGACGAAGGAAAAACTTTCGTATCGCATAGCGGACAGTATTTTGCCTATCTGTTAGACGAAGACCACTATTCGACTACGACCCGCTTGATAACGCCTATGTTGGATTTACATGCCTTATCGAATCCGCATTTGAGTTTTTGGCATCTACAAGCGCAAACAGATTTTTTTGATTTGGACAGTTTAGCCGTTTTTTATAAAAATAATCCGGACGGAAAATGGAAATATCTGGCAGGATACGGCGGTAAAATCGAATCTTGGAAGAAAGAAACGATTCCACTGCCCGAAGCAAGTGGTACGTATTGGATTGCCTTCAAAGGAATTACCATGTGGGGGCATGGCTTGATGCTGGATGACGTCGAAATATACGATAAAAAAGGAGACGCAAGCGTAATCGCCAAACCTGTGCTGCAAGACAGGACAGAGGGTATCCGTACTTTCCCCAATCCGGTACAGAACCGTTTGACCATTTCGGGAGAAAACATCGAAAAGGTGGAGATTTACAATATTTTAGGGGGAAAAATTGATCTTGTCCCGTTTAACGGGAATAAACAGCAACAAATCGACATGCACTCCTACGAAACCGGAATATATCTGCTGAAAATTTATCTTTCGGATGGCAAATTTGCTACCAAACGAATTGTTGTGAAATAGCAATAAAATATGAATTCTTTGGGTTCAAGATTTGGCATTATTATTATTGACTTAATGCTAAATACGCATTCGAAAACGAAAAATAAATAAGTGAGCATAAGTAATTTCAATATTTTTTCGTGCCTTTTTATTATCCTTATTTTTGAAAGTTCCCTTAGCGCTTTGTAAATGTCTGCCAGTGATTGGTAGGATAACGTAGATGAAGGCAGATTTTTATATTTATCTGCGTTAATCCGTTTCCTCTGCATTTCAAACTAAATTATTTTTTGTTACTTTTGTCTGTATTTTAGGTAGTACAAATTATGAATGGGGGTCTTCCGAAATCCTTGCCCGATGATCCTTCTTTGGTGGAGAACGTCCGACGAGTTCCTGAGCGAGGGTTCGGGGGATGAATCGCAGAAGCAAAATATTCTCCATCCTTTTATATTTAAAAATTAAAAAACATAATTAGCTCCTTGAATTATTTATTATTCCTTAACAAAAACAATTGACATGGACAAAATAGTTGAATGTGTTCCAAATTTTAGCGAAGGACGCAATTTGGAAAAAGTGGATCGAATTGTAAGCGCTTTCCGCGCAAAAGAGAACGTCAAATTGTTGGATTACAGCAACGATAATGATCACAACCGAATGGTTGTAACGGTGATAGGCGAACCCGAAGCCGTGAAGAATGCGGTAATCGAAGCTGTAGGAATAGCCATTGAAGAAATTGATTTGACCCGACACAAAGGCCAACATCCCCGCATTGGAGCAACAGATGTCATTCCATTCATTCCAATTAAAGGGATGAGTATGGAAGAAACAGACGCTTTGGCGCAGGAAGTCGGGAAAGCGCTGGCCGAAAAATATCAATTGCCTATTTTTTTATACGAAAAATCGGCTTCAGCCGAACATCGTCGAAATCTGGCGGCCATACGGAAAGGCGAATTCGAAGGTTTGGTCGAGAAAATGAAACAACCGGAATGGAAACCCGATTTTGGTCCGGAAGAACGCCATCCGACGGCCGGAGCGACAGTCGTCGGCGTGCGTATGCCGCTCATTGCATTCAACGTGAATCTGCATACAAACCGGCTGGAAATAGCCGATAAAATAGCTAAGAAAGTACGCTTTTTGGGAGGCGGTTTGCGGTTTTGCAAGGCAATGGGCGTGGAATTAAAAGAGCAATCCCTGACTCAAGTATCCATGAATTTGACGGATTATACTAAAACGGCCATTTATCAGGTCGTAGAAATGGTTCGTTTCGAAGCGCAAAGGTATGGAGTCTCTCTTGCGGGATGCGAATTGATTGGTTTGGTTCCCTTGCAAGCAGTCGTCGACACAGCTTCTTATTATTTAGGATTGGAAAACTTTTCAGTGAAACAGATACTGGAATCTCATTTAACGGAAGAATGAGAAAAGCGGCTCTTGTATTTGCACTTCTTCGGCCTTAATCCAATTTCAACACCGCCAAAAAGGCTTTTTGCGGCACTTCCACATTACCGACCTGTTTCATCCGTTTTTTCCCTTCTTTCTGTTTTTCAAGCAGTTTGCGTTTCCGGCTGATATCTCCTCCGTAACATTTGGCCGTAACGTCTTTGCGGACAGCCTTAATCGTTTCGCGAGCGATAATTTTAGCGCCGATAGCCGCCTGCACTGCTACATCGAACTGCTGACGCGGAATCAATTCTTTCAATTTTTCGCACATCTTGCGTCCGAAACCGACGGCATTGTCCACATGAGTCAACGTCGACAAGGCGTCTACCTGTTCTCCGTTTAACAAAATGTCTAATTTAACCAATTTAGAAGGTCGGTAATCGTGCAAATGATAATCGAAAGAAGCATATCCTTTGGAAATACTTTTCAATTTGTCGTAAAAGTCAATTACGATTTCGCCCAATGGAAGGTCGTAAATAATTTCTACGCGGTCGCCAGAGATATAGTTTTGTTTTACCAAAACGCCTCTTTTTCCCAGACAAAGGCTCATAATCGGACCTATGAAAGTAGTGTTCGTGATGACCGACGCGCGGATAAACGGTTCTTCAATACGATCAATCAAAGTAGGCTCTGGAAGTCCGGCAGGGTTGTGCACTTCTTTGCAATTTCCCTGCTTGTCGTATACTTTGTACGAAACATTGGGAACGGTAGTAATCACATCCATATTGAATTCCCGATCCAAACGTTCCTGAATAATTTCCATGTGGAGAAGCCCCAGGAAGCCGCAACGAAATCCGAATCCCAAAGCTACGGACGATTCCGCTTGAAAAGTCAGGGAAGCGTCGTTCAATTGAAGTTTTTCGAGAGAAGAACGCAGATTTTCAAAATCTTCGCTTTCTATTGGGTAGAGGCCGGCAAAAACCATCGGCTTAACTTCTTCAAAACCTTCGATCGCACGATCGCAGGGACGTTTTACGTGAGTGATCGTATCTCCTACTTTCACCTCCTTCGATGCTTTGATACCCGAAATAATGTATCCTACATCTCCGCAACCGACTTCCTCGCGAGGCGACATTTCCAATTTCAGAATGCCCACTTCATCCGCTTCGTATTCTTTGCCGGTAGCTACAAATTTGACCCAATCGCCTTTTTTAATCGAACCGTTGACAATCTTGAAGTAGGCGATAATTCCTCGAAACGAATTGAATACCGAATCGAAAATCAGCGCTTGCAGAGGCGCGTCAGGGTCTCCCTTTGGCGCGGGAATGCGTTCGACGATGGCATCCAGCAGCGGGTAAACGCCTGCTCCGGTTTTGCCGCTGGCGCGGAGAATGTCCGAAGGATCGCAACCCAGCAATTCCACCATCTGATCTTCCACTTCTTCCGGCATAGCGTTAGGCAAATCGATCTTATTCAATACCGGAATGATTTCCAAATCGTTTTCCAACGCCATATACAAGTTCGAAATAGTTTGAGCTTGAATTCCTTGCGTAGCGTCTACAATGAGTAAGGCTCCTTCGCAAGCCGCAATGGAACGCGACACTTCATACGAAAAATCCACATGTCCCGGAGTATCAATCAGATTGAGCGTATATTCTTCTCCTCTGCAAGTATATTTCATTTGGATGGCATGGCTTTTAATGGTAATTCCTCGTTCTCTTTCCAAATCCATATCGTCCAGCACTTGCGCTTGCATGGCTTTGGGTTCAATGGTTTGAGTATATTCTAATAAACGGTCGGCCAAGGTGCTTTTACCATGATCTATATGAGCGATGATGCAAAAATTCCGGATATGTTTCATTTCATTTTTCATTGTTCGGCAAAGATACGGAATTCTCAGACAACAAACAAAAAGGCCCTCTTCACAGGGGCCTTTTATTTTTTAGTTTTAATAGGCATTAGTCTTTTAAGGCAAAAAGATTGTTTTAGGTTATCGGCTACAAAGATGTAGGTTTTTTTAATATCCACCAAAAAAAAAAAGATATTCTATAACATATTTTTAAGGTTTTTGAGATTTATTCCGATAAGCGTAAATTTTAAAAAAGAATACTTGAAAAAGAGGATTTTGAGTGGAAAGCCAAAATGAACAGGTTGAGGGAATTAGTTATCGACAGATTTCTATATATTTTTTCAGAGAATCTAATTATAGTGACGTTCTACAAAATATTCCGCTATAATTAATTAATAGCCAAATTATTATATTATTTTTGATTGAATGCTTTATTATGGCATTTAGTATCATAAAAAAACATTACATTTTGATTATCAACCACATAGATTAATACTGTAAATTATTAGTTTATAGCAGATTAAACGAACATGCTTTTTAAAACGCCAAAAAAAAATTTATCCTTTCGTTCAAATACGGCGACAAATGGAATTGATAAGGGATATTGCGCCTTTTTCATCCCGCATATTTGTAAATCAGAAAATTTTCATGTAAGTTTGCATGAATTCAGAAATAATGTAAACAAAACAGAATGGAAGAAATCGTTTTCTCTCAGTATACCGTTGATTTTGCACGTGCTGCATTAGACTATTGTATTTTTGTAGAAAAAGCAAAAAACGTCAATAAAAAAGCGTTTGTTGAGAATATGACGAAAATCTTACCTTTGCTGTATCTTAAAGTATCCATTCTTCCTGAAATTCAAGAAAACTACGATTCGGATTTAGAATCGAAAGTGAGTGAAGATTTTTATGCGCAAGTGGAAAGCAATATCAGCGATTTGCTGGGCGAAGACAATGTATATTTGGAAACTTTTCATCCGGATATTCAGTTGAGCGATTCGCCTGTCGCAGCAAAAATTTCGGAAGACTTGGCCGATATTTATCAGGATTTGGGTAATTTTATAGCCGTTTTCAAAAATGGCCAAAAAGAAACCATGAACGATTCTTTATTGTTATGTGTTGAAGACTTTAAAAAATACTGGGGGCAACGCTTAGTGAATGCTCTCAAAGCTTTGCATGACATAAAATATAAATCAACAATCGAAAAGGATTAAATTAATACGTTTTGGGAAAATCAATCACAAAAGAAGAAATAGCACAATTTACTATTGAAGAATTTAACGGTCGGATATTCGAAATACAAACTTTGGAAGAAACAGAGGAAGCCGTAGAATATTTATCCAAATTCAAGTTCATTGGATTTGATACGGAAACTCGTCCTTCTTACCGGAAAGGAAAACTGAATAGAGTCGCTCTTCTTCAATTGGCTACGGATGATGTGTGTTTCCTTTTTCGTTTAAATATAATCGGACTTCCTCCTGTAGTAATACAACTGTTGTCCGATCCAAAAATACAGAAAATCGGACTGTCGTTGAACGACGACTTCCGTTCGTTGAGTCGGCGAATGCGATTTACACCGAACAATTTTGTTGATTTGCAAAAAATAGTAGCCTATCACAACATTGAAGATATCGGTTTGCAAAAAATATATGCGCTCCTTTTTCATAAAAGAATTTCTAAAAATCAAAGGCTAACCAATTGGGAGGCTGAAAAACTCACCGAACCCCAAAAAAAATATGCAGCTTTGGATGCATGGGCTTGCCTGAAAATATACGAAAAATTATGTCTCGTAAAAAACTCTATTTAAATTCCGGAAAAGAGGAATCTCTTAAACGTTATCATCCATGGGTGTTTTCAGGAGCCGTCAGTCATTCCGATGGAGTTATTGAAGAAGGAGATATTGCAGAAATTTACGATGCAAAAAAAAATTTCTTAGCGGTAGGACATTGTCAGATCGGTTCGATCGCCGTCCGGATACTAAGCTTTGAAAATGAAGCTATTAACAAGGAATTTTGGAAAAAGCGATTCGAATCTGCCTATCAATTGCGGAAACAACTGGGTTTGGTCGAAAATCCCCGCAACAATGCGTATCGTTTAGTACATGGCGAAGGCGATTTATTATCCGGATTGATTGTAGATATTTACGCCGATACGGCTGTCATGCAGGCACATTCTCCCGGCATGCACTTGGCCAGAATCGAATTGGCCGAAGCATTGAAAGAAACGCTGGGCGATTCAATCCATAATATATACTACAAATCGGAGATGACTCTGCCTTTCAAAGCGGATTTGGATGCCGAAAACGGCTATTTGCTGGGGGATCGCAGTTCGTTGGACATTCTTGAAAACGGACTGAAATTCCGTGTAGATTGGATCAAAGGACAAAAAACCGGATTTTTCGTCGATCAACGCGAAAACCGTCGTTTGTTGGAACAATATGCAAAAGGAAGAAACGTATTGAACCTGTTTTGTTACACCGGAGGATTTTCCTGTTATGCCCTGCGAGGAGAAGCCAAACAGGTACATTCGGTCGACAGTTCGGCCAAAGCCATAGTGCTGACCAACGAAAACATAGCCTTGAATTTTCCGGATGATAACCGCCACCAATCCTTTGTGGAAGATGCATTTAAATACTTAGGAAAAATGGACGAATCGTATGATTTGATTATTTTGGATCCGCCTGCTTTTGCCAAACACCGAAATGTATTAAGGAATGCGCTGCAAGGATACCGGAAATTGAATGCCACAGCTTTCGAAAAAATTCAATCAGGTGGAATTATCTTCACATTCTCTTGTTCTCAAGTAGTTTCCAAAAACGATTTTCGATTGGCCGTGTTCAGTGCGGCGGCGCAATCGGGGAGAAAGGTCAGAATCTTGCATCAATTGGTTCAACCGGCCGATCATCCCATCAATATTTATCATCCGGAAGGAGAATACCTGAAGGGACTAATTCTGTGGGTCGAATAAAAGATAACGTAATTTTCTACTAAAATGTTTGCACAAAGGAAAAAAAACTTTACCTTTGCAAGCAGAATATACAAAAAAGTGATAATTAATAATTTACAAGGTTTAGTGTTGAGCAACATTTCTCTAATCGTCGCCAAGAGATAAGAGAAAGGTTGGGCATTATATAAATCAATTCAATAAATAGAACCTTTCTCTTTTAGGGAAAGGTTTTTTTGTATGAAATGAGCATGCTGTTTTATAGACATTCCTTAAAAAAATAAATGATGTACAGATGAAAATTCAATTACGCAGTCATGCCAGCACGCACGGACGCAAGATGGCAGGCGCACGCGCCCTTTGGAAAGCCAACGGAATGAAGGAGGAACAAAAAGGACAACCGATCATTGCCGTAGTCAACTCATTTTCGCAATTTGTTCCCGGACATGTTCACCTGCATGAAATCGGACAATTTGTTAAAGCAGAAATAGAAAAATGGGATTGTTTTGCCGCCGAATTCAATACCATTGCTATCGACGACGGCATTGCCATGGGACACGACGGAATGTTGTATTCGCTACCCTCTCGCGATTTGATTGCCGATAGCGTAGAATACATGATACAAGCGCACCAAGTCGATGCTATGGTCTGCATCAGTAATTGCGATAAGATTACGCCGGGAATGTTGATGGCCGCTGTACGGTTGAATATTCCGACGGTTTTTGTGTCGGGCGGGCCGATGGAAGCCGGACGCTTGGACGGCGAAGGATTGGATTTGATTGATGCGATGGTGCAAAGCGCCGACGAATCCGTTTCGGACGAACAAGTTCAAAGGATTGAGCAACAGGCTTGTCCCACTTGCGGTTCTTGTTCTGGGATGTTTACCGCGAATTCCATGAACTGTCTGAACGAAGCCATCGGACTTGCTTTGCCCGGTAATGGAACTTTAGTTGCTACACATGCCAATCGAAAGAAAATGTTTGCCGAAGCGGCGCGGTTGATAGTAGAAAATACGATTCAATATTACCGAGACGGAAATGAAAACGTTTTGCCGAAAAGTATTGCTACGCGAAAGGCTTTTCTCAACGCCATGACATTGGATATTGCCATGGGCGGCTCTACGAATACCGTCTTGCATCTTTTGGCCATTGCTCAAGAAGCAGGAGTCAATTTCACGATGAAAGATATAGACGAACTTTCCCGCAAGACGCCTTGTTTGTGCAAAGTAGCCCCCAATACCCGTTCCTATTATGTTCAGGATGTCCACAAAGCGGGAGGCGTTTTGGGAATTCTCGACGAATTGGACAAGGCCGGCTTAATTGATTCTTCCGTTCGACGAGTTGACAACAAAACGCTGAAAGAAGCAATCGTCGAATACCGCATTAGCGGCGATTCCATGACGTTGCAAGCAGAACACCTCTATTTGTCGGCTCCGGGTAACCGGTTCAATTTGATACTGGGTTCTCAAGATAATTTTTACCTTTTGGAAGAATTGGATGTCGACCGGACAAACGGTTGCATTCGCGATATTGCGCATGCCTACAGCAAAGACGGCGGATTAGCGGTATTGAAAGGCAACATAGCTCTTGACGGATGCGTCGTGAAAACCGCTGGAGTGGACGAGAGTATTCTGAAGTTTTCCGGCCCCGCTAAGGTGTTTAATTCGCAAGAAGCTGCCTGCGAAGGGATTTTAGGAGGAAAAATTGTTGCCGGCGACGTAGTTGTCATTGCATACGAAGGGCCTAAAGGCGGTCCGGGAATGCAAGAAATGTTGTATCCGACTTCATACATCAAATCGCGTCATCTGGGAAAAGAATGCGCGTTAATCACCGACGGGCGGTTTTCGGGAGGAACGTCGGGTTTGTCTATCGGACATATCTCGCCTGAAGCGGCAGCCGGCGGAAACATCGGTTTGGTGCGCGACGGCGATATCATCGAAATCGACATCCCCTCTCGTAAAATAAACATCCTTCTGAACAACAAAGAACTGACCGACCGCCGGTTGGCCGAAGAAGCTCGCGGGAAAAACGCATGGACGCCGAAGGGACGGAATAGGAAGGTATCCAAGGCTTTGCAAGCATACGCGCGTTTGGTTAGTTCGGCCGATAAAGGAGCCGTTCGAGTGATTGAGTAGGAATGATTTATATAGACGAGTAATTGAGCATAAATCGAAAGAAATACCCGGATTGACAAAAAAATATAATTGTGACAAGTTGGTTTTTTATGAAGAATACAGTAATATTGAAGAAGCAATAGCAAGAGAAAAACAATTAAAAAGTTGGGAAAGAGAATGGAAAAATATATCAGTCGAAAAAATAAATCCTACACAAGAGGATTTATCATTAAAGTGGGATTATAAAGATGGAAATTGTTAACGATAATCGGGGGATGGCGGATCAAGCCCGCCATGACAATAATGGCTCCCGCGTCAAGTGCGGAAGGGTAGTTTCCATGACCGGGTCGCAAGCGCTTATCGAATCGCTTCTCCACAAAGGAGTGGATACCATTTTCGGGTATCCGGGGGGGCAAGCCATTCCTATTTACGACACATTGTATGACTACAAAGACCAGTTGAATCATATTTTGGTGCGTCACGAGCAAGGCGCTACCCATGCGGCTCAAGGTTATGCCCGCGTATCGGGAAAAGTAGGCGTGGCATTGGTAACTTCCGGCCCCGGCGTTGCCAATACGATTACTGGCATTGCCGACGCTATGATGGACAGCACACCGATTGTAGTCATTGCCGGACAGGTACCCGCTTCCTTATTGGGAACAGACGCTTTTCAGGAAGTGGATGTAATTGGCGTTACGCAACCCATTACCAAATGGGCGTATCAAGTGCGGAATGCCGATGAAATTGCATGGGCTGTTGCCCGCGCTTTCTATATCGCATCAACCGGCCGGCCGGGGCCGGTGGTATTGGATATAGCCAAGAATGCACAAGTAGGAGAAACCCAATATCAACCGGTTACAATCAATCATATTCGTTCGTATATTCCGCTTCCCGATATCGACCCGGAAAAAATTGCCGAAGCGGCTCAATTGATCAACGCTTCAAAAAAGCCTTTGGCCTTAGTAGGACAAGGCGTTATTTTGGGAAATGCCGAAAAAGAATTACTGGATTTTCTGCGGAAAGCCGATATTCCGGCTGCATCAACTATTCTGGGTCTGTCCGCATTGCCTTCCGACGAACCTTTGAATGTGGGGATGCTGGGAATGCATGGCAATATTGCTCCCAATCTGAAAACCAACGAATGCGATGTTCTGATTGCTATTGGGATGCGTTTCGACGATCGAGTGACGGGCGATTTGGCTACGTATGCCAAACAAGCAAAAATCATCCATTTGGATATTGACTTTGCAGAAATCAATAAAAATGTCAAGGTGGATGTTCCAGTCTTGGGCGATGCAAAGGACACTTTGGCCGCGTTAACCCAGCTGTTGAAAGAAAATAAGCACACCGAATGGAGGGAAGAATTCAAATCGCATTGGGAAAGAGAAATACAAGCGGTTATCAACAAAGAGATTCATCCAAAATCAGGACCTCTAAATATGGGCGAAATAGTGAATAAAGTTTCCGAAGCAACCGGACATCAGGCTGTTTTGGTAACCGATGTAGGACAAAACCAGATGATCGGCGTTCGTTATTTCAAATACACTCAAACGAGAAGCGTGGTAACTTCGGGTGGATTGGGAACCATGGGATTTGGACTACCCGCGGCTATCGGAGCAAAGTTCGGCGCTCCCGACCGTACCGTTTGCCTGTTTGTCGGCGACGGCGGTTTGCAAATGACCATCCAGGAATTAGGAACGATTATGCAATCGAATGTCGATCTAAAAATCATACTGCTAAACAACGAATATTTGGGAATGGTACGCCAATGGCAGGAGTTGTTTTACGAGGAACGTTATTCCGAAACAACAATGAAAAATCCGAATTTTATTCGGATTGCAGAAGCCTACAACATACCCGGACGTTCGGTAACGAAACGCGAAGAATTGGACGAAGCCATTCAAGAAATGCTGGCGGCGAAGGGCGCTTATCTATTAGAAGCCAAAGTAGTTCCAAAAGGCATGGTGTATCCGATGGTTCCTGCCGGCGCTTGCATTACGAATATTTTACTGGGGAATGAATGAAATAGAAATTTTTTATATCTCATCAAGAAATGATAACTTTGTAGAAAGATTGAAAATTTCAAAAAAATGATATCAGAAAATTTATTAACGATAAAAGAAGCTAGCAAATGGGCAACAAGAAACTAATAACTTATAACAATGAATGATAACATTATCTTTCAAATTACAATCGAAGATTTGCAGAATGAAGCAATGGAAAGAATTAACAGAAAATTAAATGAGGATGAAATAACCATTGCTAAAAAAGGTATTGAATGGGGAATTGTTAATTTTGCACTTGATATTACATACAACACGATTTTCACAGAAATGATTTAATATGAATAAAATAAAAGAATGTAGTCCATCCGATTTATTGGCTGATCAATTTCTTGAGAAAGCGCAAGTATTTAATAATAATATTGAAGTGATAAAAGTACTGAAATCCAGAACATATAATAGTGAAGAAGTAAATGTTTTAGTCCGTGCTTCTTCGGATGGAAACAGACGACATTTTAATGTATACTTATAAATTTAAAATAATGATAATCAATTGAATAAATATAAATATTAAAACTTATCAGTAAATAATAATGACGTTTATTATATATAATTTCCAATGATTCTAAAAAAGCACAAGCAGGCTTTAACTTCTTTGTGTGAAAATTCAAATCATTATAGATTTGTTGTCAATGAAAATTTTGGTGAATGGCAAAAATGTTAGCATGAAGATATCTATACTTTGATGTTGTCAAACCCTGATTTCCGTAAAAAAAAATTGCGGGTAAAAAATCAAGAAGTAAATCAACTTGAGCTCGAGTTGCTATTGAGTGATGAAAAAATCAAAGAAGTCTATATATGCTCAGAAAAGATTATTGGCAGAAATGACTATTGATAGTTTAGAAATGCCGGAGATTGATGAATATTTTGGAAAATTTAATAGGTAATAATTATATGGAAGAAAGAACTTTATACACCATCACCATATTCTCGGAAAATACCGTTGGCTTGTTGAACCAAGTGACGATTATTTTTACTCGACGAAGATTGAATATTGAAACGCTCTCGGTTTCGCCATCCGCAATTGAGGGCATTCACAAATTTACGATCACGACTTTTACCGATAGAGAAACGATTGACAAGGTTGTCAAACAAATCGACAAACGCGTGGATATCATAAAGGCTTATTACAATACCGACGAAGACTTGGTTTTCGAGGAAATAGCGCTGTACAAAATATCTACTCCCAAGTTATTGTCTTTGGGTTCGATAGAAGATATTGTTCGGCGATACAATACCCGTATTCTGGACATGACCGAGATTTGGACTGTTTTGGAAAAAACAGGACATTACGACGAAACACAAGCCTTGTTCAACGAATTGAGCGCGAAAACAGGCGTATTGCAATTCATCCGTTCTGGACGCATTGCCATCACCAAATCCAAAGTGGAACGCTTGAGCGATATGCTGGCGGCTATGGAAGAAAAACTAAATAGAGCGCCAATGCTTAATTTCTAATTTTCATGACATTGCCCAAAGTAGGTTCGTTTCAGTTTTATGTAGAATCGTATGTGTGTGATTTTACAGAAAAAGCAACGCTCACGGTGATCTGCAATTTTATTTTGGATGCAGCTTCTATTCATGCCCAACAGCGCGGATTCGGCTATGAGCAAATTTCGAAAGCCAAAGCCGCCTGGGTTTTATCGAGGCTGTCCATTGAAATGTATGAATATCCATGCCACAATCAGCATTTAACTGTTGAAACATGGGTAGAAAATGTGAGCCGCTTTTTCACTCAGCGTTGTTTTCGTTTCATCAGCCCAAATGAAAAAGTCTTGGGTTATGCGCGTACCATCTGGGCTGCTATTGATATTGCAACCCGCCGCCCCATTGACATTCCGGCATGGCGTCCTGATTTATTGGAATATCTCTACGCAGAAAAAGAATGTCCGATAGACAAAATGAATAAAATACCGGAAGTAGAAAACGAAGAACCAACAATAGGTTATACGGTACGTTACAGCGATATGGACATCAATAAGCACATGAATAGCGTAAAATACATCGAACATATTATCAATGTATTTGATCTGAATATGTTCAAAGAAAAATTTATTCAGAAATTGGAGATTGTCTATTTGGCGGAAGGAAATTTTGGCGACAAACTGAAGTTATATAAACGGGAAATATCGCCGGATGAATATTTGATCGACACGAAAAAAGGCAAAGAATCCATTTGCAGAAGCCGGATCATTTGGAAATAACAAAAAAACATATATTAACTTACAAAAAAAACAAAAATTATGGCAGTAATGAATTTTGGCGGAGTCGATGAACAAGTCGTTACACGCGAAGAATTTCCACTGGAAAAAGCAAAAGAGTTTTTGAAGAACGAAACCATTGCCGTGATTGGTTATGGGGTACAAGGACCGGGGCAATCGCTGAATTTGCGGGACAATGGCTTCAATGTGATTGTCGGCCAACGCAAAGGGGGCAAAACATGGGAAAAAGCCATCGCCGACGGTTGGATCCCGGGCAAAACGCTTTTTGAAATAGAAGAAGCGGCAGAGAAAGGAACTATTATCCAATATTTGCTGTCCGATGCTGCGCAAATAGCAGTATGGCCTCGTATCAAACCTTATCTGACTGCAGGAAAAGCCTTGTATTTTTCTCACGGTTTTGGAATTACTTACAAAGATCGGACTGGGATTGTTCCTCCGGCTGATATAGACGTGATTTTAATAGCCCCCAAAGGTTCGGGTACTTCTTTGCGCCGGATGTTTTTGGAAGGGCGAGGCTTGAATTCGAGTTTTGCCGTTTTTCAGGACGCTACCGGCAAAGCGCGTGAACGAGTAATTGCTTTGGGTATCGGAGTGGGTTCGGGTTATTTATTCGAAACCGATTTCAAGCGCGAAGTATATTCCGATTTAACGGGCGAACGCGGAACGTTGATGGGCGCTATTCAAGGGATACTTTTGGCTCAGTATGAAGTGTTGCGCGAAAACGGACATTCTCCATCGGAGGCATTCAACGAAACGGTGGAAGAATTGACGCAATCGCTGATGCCTTTATTCGCAGAACGGGGAATGGATTGGATGTATGCCAATTGTTCGACTACCGCCCAGCGAGGCGCATTGGATTGGATGGGAGCATTTCACGATGCTACCAAGCCGGTTTTTGAAAAAATTTATCGCGAAGTGGCTAACGGAAACGAAGCTCAACGTTCGATCGATACCAATTCCAAACCCGATTACCGCGAAGGTTTAGAACTCGAACTGAAAGCTTTACGCGAAAGCGAAATGTGGCGGACAGGAGCTGTTGTCCGCAAGTTGCGGCCCGAAAATAACTAATAAACGTTTCCTGGCGGACTACAGGGTCTGCCAGGAATTGGATTCCCCTTTTTCAGAATACCATATTCGGATTCAGAATATACATCCCGCGTTGTACGCGCACGAAAGCTTCTTTGCAATAAGGCGAATCTTTTTCTATTTCGTTGAGCGCTAAGATACTGTTGATATAAGTCCGTTTTTTGCGGTAGGAAGGCAAGATTTCATCGGGAATAAATTCGGCCCAAGCGGTTAATTCGTCCATTGTAAAAACAGGGCGTCCATCCCGTATTTCATCTTGACTGTTCAAGCGATGCCGAGTGGCGGGTGCATTGCGCATCAGCATAATCAAGAAGAACAACATGCTATGGAAACCTACTCGAAACTGCCGTTTCCCCTGTTCGTACACTAAGGCGGGCGGACACACTTTTTCCCAGCATTGTATCAGTGTCCGTTCGTCGGCAGATTGCGCTTGCTTTTGCTTGCTTTTCTTATTTTTCAGATAACTATCGAGCAAATAATCGGCCGCTAAACGTTTGGATTTGTCTAAAAGAGTGATGGAAGCTCCTTGTGTCAATAAATTAAGAGCTATTTCTACCTGCCCGTGGTGCAGTGCGATCATCAAGCCGGAAACATTGTCGTCGTTGGCAAAGTCTACTCCATATTTCTGGATAGTCGTTTGGATCTTCGATTTATTGCCTAAGCGCAGATTTTTCTCATATTCCTTGCGATCGGTACGCAATTCCTTCATATACAGAATAGCACGCTGAAATTGCAACCGAGCTAAAGCGTCTGCCCAATCGTAGCGGCGGTGATGGATAGCGTATTGAAACAGTTGTTTGCGCTCCCGTTTCACTTCGGCTTCTTTCAATGCGGGGTTGAGCGCTCGCTCGCGAACGATCTCCAATTGTTCTGGGCTAAGATATTCATAACCGAGGTATTTAGCGCGTATTTGCTCCGCTTGCTCCTGTTTGCCCTGTTCTTCGAGACGGCGGGCTTCGTCGAGCCATTCCTCTTTCGACGATTTGGCTTCGCGAACCTGTATCTCAGCCTTGTTTTCCTGCATTTGCAAAAGCTTCAGCATAGGATGGTTGGCGAGCCGCTCGAAGATGTAAATGTTTTTGATAGCGCGCGTGATGGCCACATAGAAGGAGTTGATGTAAAATTTGTAGATTTCGGCATCCTTATCGTGCTTATCGCCGGAGCGGTTGTAGCGCAACTCTTCCTGCTGGAGGTCTTCGGCGCTTACTCCTGAGGTGATTTCGCGATACTCTGCTTCGTGAGAAGAGATGAAATCGGCGAGTATCACATTTTCATATTCCAAACCTTTGGCTTCGTGAATACTGAATATCAGCGGCGTTTTGAAGAAGCGGGCGGCTTGCGCCTTTTGCGCGTTGGAAGGAACAATAACGGCGTATTTGGCGCTGTCTTGCGTACGGCGATTCAACTCTTGCTTTTTTTTGTCATCGTTGCCGTAAAGCAAAACTTCGCCTTTTTCATGACTCACGGTATCTACCAAGTAGTTGCTTTCGCGGTCGATAGAGCCGAAACGAGCATTTTTGATTTTCAGCAAATTGTTGCTCAATTCTACTACATTCAAACTGTTGCGGTAGTTTGTACGCAAAATTTTAATCGGATTGCCTTTCTCTTTGGCATCGCCTGAATGGTAGAAATAAGTTTTTATTTTACTCCACGAAAAAAAATTGGGATGGACGATCTGGTTGCTATCGCCGGTGAGAATAAAGTGCGTGGATTTTTTCAGCGAAGCAAGAGCGCATTTCAGCTGGATATTGGTCATGTCCTGCACTTCATCAATCATCACATAATCATAACAAGGTTTTACCTTTTGCAAATAGTCAAAGCAAAGGATATTCCCATCGTATAGATTTTCCTCGCCCAACCATTCAAGGTATTTGGTAAAGATAGGATAGAGGCGTTCCCTTTCGGGAAGCGAAAATATGGATTGTTTAACGCCCAACCCCAAATATTCTTCTTGCGATAGCCAGGCCGTATGAATGGGAGAACCGGTAATAACGCCTTTAAATTCTTCATAGACACGATACGGCTCATTGATTTTCACCACATGCTGGTAGCGCGAGTACCAACGTTCGAAAATGTTGAAATCGACTTCGCGCCCGTCAGGTTTTTGCCACAAAGCAAGATAATCGCGGAAAGAGAGAAAGTCGGCATCTTGCATTTCATTATCGTATCCGTAGGAATAATAGAGATTGGATGCGTTATCAACCAAATACTTCGACAAAGAAAGATAGGCTACGTTACCCGGCAATTCTTTGAGCTTTTCCAGTACAAGCGCCGTCTTACCACTTCCCGCAGAACCCACAATAATGAGCGGCGGATGCAACGTATAGACCGATTGCTGAAACTGATCGAAAGAAATAAACTTGTTGAGCGTATGGATAGCCTTATTTTCGGGATGAATATAAGGCAATTCGATCGTCGTTTTTTCTATCTCTTTATCAGTCGATTCAATACGCATGAGACGGTCTTCCTCCACGGGCGCGCCTCCCCGCAAAAAGCGGCTGCGAGCATAATTGTGATCTTTAATCACTTCGAGCAAAAGAAGATATTTATGTTGCTGGCAAGTAACAAAATTAAATAAGAGACGATCTCGAATATCCAACCTGGCTCGATAAAAATTCGTACCCGTCATTTTGCGAACATCCGCGCTTTTGAAATCGCCCGCCTGCAGTTGCTTCAAAGTCTTGGGAAAAGTCTTTTCAACCGACTGAATGTCTAAATCACTATGATATAATATATCAAACACTCTTCAATAATTATATAACAATTTTTCATTTTGGAGCACGACGCTTGCGCCTCCAAAAAGCGATACAAAAATAAGGCCAAGTTTTCATTTTTCCAACTACCTCGATTTGTTTTATTTTTTGTCAATGGAGAAAATAGGCCAGATATCTTCCGCATGCTCCAGCTTACCCCTCAGCCTGCAGATGAGCATTCGGTGAAAATAGCGGGTCAAGCGCACCCGAACAGAATCCACAATTAGCAATTTTTCTCATTTTTCTGTTAGTTTTAAAGAAATTTATAGAAGACTGTCTATAGGCTATATAAGCGCATACACAGGGGCTATGTAACAACAAACAAAAAACACGATACATTTTGAACAAATCAAGTAACGCATAAAAAGCCGATTGTCTGTAAATATTTCCTATCTTTGTAAGATGCAAAAGGGGCATAAAATATTTTTTGCAGCTTTTGAAGTGGTATTTGTAACTTTATTAAAAAAAGGTATTTTTATGAAAAAAATCAAATTTTTTATTTTATTCCTTTGGATTCCTTTTTGTCTATCAGCTCAAGACTTATCTGTGTCTGGTACGGTGAAAGATAAAAACGGCGATGCGCTGATTGGCGTGAGCATTGTAGAAAAAGGGACTACAAATGGGACGGTCACCGATATAGACGGTGAATACTCTTTGAAAGTGTCGAGTAACGCGACACTTGAATTTTCGTATATAGGCTTTACTACCCAATCGATCCCCGTTCAGGGACGAAGCCGGCTTATTGTGGTTATGGAAGAAGACACCAAAGCTCTGAGTGAAGTGGTGGTAATCGGGTACGGTACTCAACGGAGAGAAGCCGTAACCGGATCGGTAGCTTCCATACAGGGTAACGTGTTGCGCGATATACCTGCCGGTAATGTTACCAACGCTTTGCAAGGACGTTTACCCGGCGTGGTGATGACGCAAACCAACTCGCAGCCCGGACAGAACATGCAGATTCGTATCCGCGGTACCCGTTCATTAAATGCTACCAACGATCCGCTGGTAGTATTAGACGGTATTCCTTTTGCAGGCAATATCGGCGACATCAACCCGAGCGACATTAAAGCCATTGACATCCTGAAAGATGCGTCCGCTACCGCGATTTACGGTTCGAGGGGTGCAAACGGCGTCATTATGGTAACCACCTATAAAGGAAATCTCGGACAACAAGCGCGCGTCTCCTACGACGGCTATTACGGCGTGGTTACGTTGTTTCACCGATATCCCATGATGACCGGAGACCAGTTATACCGATTAAGAGGAGTCGCCGCTAAATACACGATGACGGATGAAAACGGGAATCTTGTACCTGCATTGGGTCGAGATGAACAGCTGGGACAAAATAGCGATTGGCAAGACTTCCTGTATAAAAAAGAAGGAATGACCACGAATCATCACATCAATGTAACGGGTGGAACCGACAAGGCTTCGTATAATTTCGGCGCAGGATATTTCAAACAAACATCCCTTCTACCGGAGCAGGATTACAGCCGTTTTAACCTGAACTCTAGTCTCGACCAGCAAATCGGCCAATACATCAAAGTAGGTTTTACCACCAATACGAACTATGCCCTGACCAACGGACAAAACCTGAGTTTGGTTCAGGATTTATTATTGTCTCCGTTAATTAATCCTTACAACGAGGACGGCAGTTGGAAAAACTTAGGCTCCGACCCTATAAACGCCAATCAATGGCTTTATTCCAGAAAGACTTCGGAATCCTTTGGCGATAGGTATGCCGATAACCAAAAAACGTTCGGGACTTATAACTCCATCTATGGCGAAGTGAAAATACCCGGCGTGGAAGGTTTGAGTTACCGCATCAATATCGGCTTAAATTATTGGACGCTTAACAGAGGACAATACCGCGGCGTCGGCGTTTTTGCCAGCGGTCTATCTACCGCATCTGTGCAACAGCAAAACAATACGAACTGGGCGGTAGAAAATATCTTGACATACGACAAGTATTTTGATAAACATCACATTAATTTAACCGGCTTGTATTCGGGAGAGCAAACGCAATCCACTCAAACGTATGTTTCTGCCACCAATGTGCTTGCAGACTTTTTCCAGTATTACAATTTGGGGCAAGTGGAAAATTCCGGAACTGATATTGTGGTTAACCCGAGTAATTCAAACGGGCAGGGTCAGTATTTAAACAAGTTTGGTCTGATATCGTGGATGGGACGCGCCATGTATGATTACGACAGCCGCTATATGCTGTCGGTTGCAATGCGTGGGGACGGCTCTTCGCGTTTAGCGCCCGGACATCAATGGCATGTCTATCCCGCTATTTCCGCCGGCTGGAATATATCCCGCGAAGCATTTATGGACGATGTGCAGGGGGTGAATAATCTGAAATTACGCTTAGGGTGGGGACAAACGTCCAACCAAGCCATAGATCCGTATCAAACGCTTGGACAACTTTCATCGCAACCGTATAATTTTGGTGCGACCACTGCTACCGGGTATTATGTTAGCCTGGCGCCGAATCCTGATTTGGGTTGGGAATATTCCAAAACATGGAACTTCGGGATTGATTTCGGATTTCTCAAGAATCGTTTAACCGGTTCGATTGATTATTATGCGGTAAAAACAACCGACCTTCTTTACAAGATATCCTTACCTCGAACTTCGGGAGTAGATCAACAAACGGCCAACGTGGGCAGTTCGCAAAACAAAGGTCTTGAGATTGCTTTGAACGGAACGATTTTTGACAATCCGGACGGTTGGTCTTGGGATATCGGCGTCAACTTTGCGGCCAATAAAAATAAGATTACCAGCATTGGAGGGGGTAGACTTTATGATATCACGAATTTCTTTTTTGTAGGTCAGCCGATTAACGTCATTTACGATTATAAAAAAATAGGGATTTGGCAGCAAAACGACCCGTATTTGAATATTTTGGAACCGGGCGGAAATCCGGGTATGATTAAAGTATTGTATACTGGCGACTACAATCCGAACGGTACTCCCGTCAGACAAATCGGTACCTCCGGCGTTTACGGCAACGGGACCGACGATAGACAAGTCATGGGAGTGGATCCTTCCTGGCAAGGCGGTTTCAATACGCGCGTGGCTTATAAAAATGTGGACTTGACGGTACTGGGCACTTTTCAGCACGGCGGTTTGTTGATTAGCAGTCTTTACAACTCTGCCGGCTATTTGAATAATTTAACTGGACAACGCGGGAATGTTGACGTTGATTATTGGACTCCGACCCATACTTCCGGTACCTACCCATTGCCAGGGGGTGCGCCAACAGGCGATGGTCCTAAATATGGTTCTACCCTGGGTTATTTTGACGCCTCTTATTTGAAAGTAAGCAACATTACATTGGGATATAATTTTAACCAAACTCAATGGATGAAATATTTGGGCGTAGATCGGGCACGCGTATATTTTACGGTACAAAACGCTTTTGTGCTCTTTTCGCCTTATAACAACCAGTCAGGTCAAGATCCCGTAACGAATTCTACGAACGCGAACACGAATGGCAGCAACCCATTCGTTGCAACAACCAATACAACGAATATTGGTAGAACAGTGCTGCCCATGGTGGGCGCCAACACGCCGTCAACGCGTACTTACCTTTTAGGACTAAATGTATCGTTTTAACACATTGTTTATTTAAAATAAATTAAATTGTATGAAGAATATAAAAAATAAAATAGCAATAACGGGACTTGTCCTGATGTCTTTATATATGGGAGCTTGTTCCGACAGTTTATTGGAGGAACACCCGCGCTCATCCTTTACGGCGGACTATTTTAAAACGCCGGAAGGAGTTGCATCCGGCTTAACGGCGTTGTATCAGAATTTACGCCAAGAGTATGGCGGTTACTATTTGTCGGCTTGCGAAAACAGCACGGATGAATATACCTACGGCAACAGCGCCGATAATAATCAATGGGATATTGACATGACGCCGGGCAGAGGCGCAGGCATCACTTCCTCTACTTGTCGCTCGGATGTATTATGGAATGCGATGTTTGCCAATATCAATACGGCAAATGGCATTATTCAATACGGCGACGCGGAATCTAACGCTTCCCTGATAGCGGAAGCCAATTTTTTCCGCGCTTTCGACTATTTCATGCTGGTACAAACCTTCGGCGGCGTGCCGCTGGACTTCGGCTCTGGCGAATTGCAGTTTAACACCAGCGCCGCAACTACTTCCGTGCGTAATACCGTGCCGTATGTGTATACCAAAGCAATATTTCCCGATTTGTTGAAAGCAATAGATAATTTGCCCGAAACGGGACGATATGTCTCCGGAAATATGAATGCCGGTTCCACAGCGACTAAAACTTTGGCTCGTCTGTATTTAGCCAAAGCCTACTTGACGTATGCATGGTGGTTGGAAAATCCGAACAACATCTCTACTTATCCCAAATGCGACCGCACCGATCCAGACGAACATAATGCTTCTTGGTATTTTCAACAGGCCTACAACATTGCAACAACGGCGATCGCGAATCCCGGACCTTTCGGCTTGCAACCCACCTTTTACGACCTCAACGTGGCAAGCAACGATCGCAATAACGAACAATTACTGTATGCTGACCATATTGGAAACAACGATTTTTACAATGGAGGAGGCTCCAATGGAGGAGGAAATGTAGGATCTCCGCAAAATAATGCTTGCTGGCTGACGACTTGGAATTATACGTTAATTGGAAACGGTACTCCCGTACAACGCGAAGAGTCGCAAGATCTGGGACGGCCTTGGAGTCGCATGGCGCCTCCAGTGGAAGTCTTTACGAAAACTTTTGCGGATAAAACCAACGATTCCCGTTACGACGGTACCTTTACTACGGTTTATCGCGGCAACTGGAATAAATCCGGAGCGGCTGATGCAACCATCAAGACACCTACTTTAACAAATGCCAACGGATTGTCCATTGCTCCCGGAGACCCTGTGCTGACTTTCTTAAACGAGGATGACGACGCCATACAGTATCCGGCCGATTTCAAAGGAACCAGCGGCTTAGGCTTAGGAACTTTGGCCGGCAGATCCGATTATGTGGTAGGGCCGAGTGCGATTAGCCGCGGCGTTTACCCCAATTTATGGAAAATTGGACCGGTAGGGCCTGCTGACGCCAGCACAGTGATTGGAACGAATGCCGCTAACTCCAGCAATATTCGTCCATGGTTTATCGCGAAGTTTTCTGAACTGTTCTTTATCGCTGCGGAAGCGGCCGTAAAAGGCGCCGCTACGCAAGCGGTAGCCGGACCTTATAACAATGACGGAACAGCAAGAGGTCTGATTAATGTCATTCGCGCCCGCGCCGGCAAATGGAGTTGGGACAACGGAGGCAATGTTGCGAAGGTGCTGAACAATAGCGACGCCATGACGGCCGCTACGCCAGCGACGATTGATATTTATTACATTTTGGCGGAACGCAGCCGCGAATATTTCGGCGAAGGCTACCGCTGGTACGATTTGGTACGCACGCAAACATGGTCGGAAATCGCAGCAACTTACAGCATTTGCGAATCTCCCGCTACCAATACGACCGACCATACGCCGAAACCTTATACGCGTACCGCGATAGACGATCACTATTACTTGCGTCCGATTCCGTCATCGCAAATTTCCTCGTTGTCGATGAGCGATGACGAAAAAACGGCTTATCAAAATCCGGGATATAAATAATTGAACTTATTGAATTTATTAAAATTATTAAAATTAAAAATTATGAATAATAAAATAAAATATGCGATGCTCGTTTTGTCGGCGATGATAATATTAAGCGCTTGCAGCGACTCGGATAATGGAGGAGGAATAACCATTCCTCCCGGTTCAAGCTTGAAAGCCTCATCTCCGGTTACCATCGGGATGGAAACGGATTATGACGCAGTAAGCAATTCCGCTTATCTGCAAACGGCTGCGGCCAATGCTTCTCAAACCACTTTCGGCTATACCATGAAGCATGGCGCGATCGTCCAGGATGACGGTTCGTTCGACTTTACGAGGGCTGATGCGCAGTATGCGGCTGTTTCGGCGGCAGGGTTGAAAGTATGGGGGAATACCTTATGCTGGTATCAAAATCAGAATCCCAATCCCATGAACCCTTTAGTCGGCATTATTAACATGCCCAACTTATTGCCCAACGCCGATTTTGAAGAATGGGATGAGGACGGACCTGTAAATTGGGCTTACCGAAACGGAAGCGGCACTTATGGGAATTTCTCAAAAGGTACAGGTACAGGCAACATGCAAACCGGTTCTTCTTCCCTGTCTATGGAGATTATTCAAGCAGTTACTTCACTCGGAAGCAGTTGGCGTTTACAAATAGAAAGCCCCGAAACTCCTACAGTGGTCGGTCATAATTATAAAGTAACGTTTTGGGCTAAGGCTTCTGTGAGCGGTTGCGTTGCTCAATACGAGTGGGACCATGCCGGTTCTCCAATATATAATTCCGCTAATCTTACAACGGATTGGGCGCAATATACTTTAACATTCGGCGATGGCGGCGCTACCCCTCTGAAGGCAACCAAAGAGGTCTCGACTATTGCCTTTGACATGGCGTATAATCCTGTAGGCGCAATCATTTATATCGATAATGTCGTGATTACCGACCAAACGGCGGCTGATGAACTGGCGGCTGCCGCAGGTACGCCCGAACAAAGAACGGCGAACATCGATGCGGCGCTGCACAAGTGGATCAACGGCGTGGTTACGCACTACAAAGGCCAAGTAGTCGGTTGGGATGTAGTAACCGATTTGTTTGCAGATAATGGCGCTATCCGTACCAATGCCAATACACCGAATACAAACGCTGTTTCCGATTGGTTTGTATGGTCGGAGTTTCTGGGTAAAAATACGGGCGTAGCGGCGTTTAAATATGCCCGTGACGCCGACCCAAATGCGTTGTTGTTCATCAGCGAATCCGGTTTGGAAACCAATATGACAAAGCTTGACTCATTGATTAACTACGTACAATGGCTGCAAGGGCAAGGAACGCCTATCGACGGCATCGGCGTGAAAATGCATGTCGCTATCAATACGACAACAAAAGCCGGTTATGATTATCTGTTCCAAAGGCTGGCCGCTACAGGCTTAAAAATACGGATTTCCGAATTGGATGTATCGGTTAATGGCTTCCCTGCTAATACAGGATACTTTCAATTGACGCCGCAAGTATTGGGATACCAAAGTACAACCTATCAAGAAGTTGTTTCTTCTTATTTGAAGAATGTACCTGCCGCGCAACGGCAAGACATCACGATTTGGGGCGTAAACGACGGAAACAGTTGGCTTTATAGCAACAACAGAGGAAATGATTACCCATTGTTGTTCGATGATAGTTTTGCGCCCAAACCGGCATACGGCGGATTTTTGCAAGCATTGAAGCAGTAACATTTGAGAGGTGAATTAGATATTATGAATTATATATTTTTAGTGGATTTAAGTTTAGTTTCGTATAAAAAAAGAAATAGGTACACCATACGAAGGAGGCATGGTTTATTAATGCAAAAAACAAGTTATCTGAAAAATAATTCATAATCCTTTTAACAGTTTTGTTCAAACAAGGGACAACTGTTGTTCAAATTACGGCCGATACTTTTCAAGTATCGGCCGTAACTTTATTGTACTTTCTCTGTTCGTTATAAAGCGTTTTCTGTTGCCTTCCCTTTGTAAAGAATAGTACTCAGCAACCTTTTATTAACCTTATTTTCGAAAGTTCCCTTAGTAGAAGAGATAATGCATCTATTTCCCCTCCCTTATCACCTTATTAATTAATTGAAAATAAAGGAATAAAGGAAAATGTCAAGAGGGCGGTCAAGGTTATGAAGGGAGCTTTCAAAATAAGGTTCAAGATTTTTATTAACCTTATTTTCGAAAGTTCCCTTAGTAGAAGAGATAATACATCTATTTTCCCTCCCTTATCACCTTATTAATTAATTGAAAATAAAGGAATAAATGAAAATGTCAAGACTATGAAGGGGAACTTTCTAAAATAAGGTTAATGGGTAAGGAATTGATCAGTCGATCAATCATAAAACAACAAATACTGAAACAACGGCCATCAAAAAAAACTTACAATAAAAATGTAACCGAAAGGAAAACTTATGTTACCATAGGAAAATACCGCGCAACATTTTCAGAAAAAACTATGACCAAAAGAGTATATCTTGCAAAAAAAATAACGCCCAATAAATAAAGTTATTTTATCAATTTTTATATATGAAATTGCACTACAAAATATCAATTATTGTTTTTTTGTTGTTTGCAGCAGGACTCGTCCCTGCACAAGTCCGTTTGCCGCAACTCATCAGCGACGGCTTGGTATTGCAGCGCGAGTCGCCGATCAAAATCTGGGGATGGGCTTCGGCGGGTGAAGCCATTCAGTTGACTTTCAAAAATATTCCGTATAAAACTTCGGCCAATGCCGACGGCCAATGGGAAATACAGCTGCCTTCGCAAAAGGCGGGAGGCCCCTATACGATCAAAATCAATACCATTGAAATCAAAAACGTGTGGATAGGCGACGTCTGGTTATGTTCCGGACAATCGAATATGGAAACGCCTATTTCTCGAGTGCTGGCCCTGTTCGGAAAAGAAATAGAAAACTACAGCAATCCGCAGATTCATTACGTAAAAATACCGTTGCAATATAATTTTCACAGCCCGCAACAGGATGTACCTTCTTGTTCATGGGTGGAATTAAACCCGGAAACAGCCTCTGATTTTTCGGCGGTCGCTTATTTTTTTGCAAAAGAATTATTCGAAAAAACAGGCGTTCCCATCGGATTAATCAACTCCAGCGTAGGAGGGTCGCCGGCTGAAGCATGGATTGGCGAAGAAGCCTTGAAACCTTTTCCGGCTCTGCTGAACGATATGCGCCTCTGCCAATCGGACGAGTTTGTGGCCGAGATGCTTCGATTAGGTTCGTTGCCCGGTCGCCGTTGGAATGCGGTTTTGAGCGAGCAGGACAAGGGATTGAACGAAACGGTTCAATGGTCTTCGCCCGCCTATAACGATGAGGCTTGGCCAAGCATTGATTTGCTGGACAATAGTTGGGGACAAAGAAATACGCAACCGCTAAACGGCGTTTTCTGGTTTCGGAAAACAATAGATGTACCGCAAGTATACGAAAATCAACCGGCGATGCTCTATATGGGCCGCATCGTTGACGCCGATTCGGCGTTCGTTAACGGAAAATGCGTCGGCACAACCGGTTATCAATATCCTCCCCGCAATTATCCGATTCCAGCAAATCTCTTGAAAGCTGGAAAAAATCAAATTACCGTACGTTTGGTCAGTCAGGTTGGATTTCCTGAATTTGTTTTGGATAAACCGTACAAATTGGTTTTTCCCGACAGAGAAATCAGTTTGGAAGGCCAATGGAAATACAATACAGGAGCGCTCATGCCTCCCTTGCAAGGAGGAGGAATTTCCTTTCAAAACAAACCGACAGGGCTTTACAATGCAATGATTGCCCCGTTGAAAAACCACGTCCTCAAAGGAATTATTTGGTACCAAGGCGAATCGAACGCCGATCGTTATTTCGAATATTACGATTTAATGACAGCGCTTATCAACGGCTGGCGGAATCTATGGAGCGAAAACTTGCCTTTTATTGGCGTCCAGTTGGCTAATTACAAGAAACCCGAATGGTTGCAGCAGTACAGTGCATGGGCAGAGCTACGCGATGTACAACGAAAACTGTATCAGACTGTTCCCAATACAAGAATGGCCGTCGCTATTGATATAGGCGAATGGAACGATATTCATCCGTTGAATAAAAAAGAGGTGGGCAAACGCTTGGCCTTGCAAGCGCGCAGCCTCGTATACGGCGAAAAAATTGTTTGCGAAGGACCTGTTTATCAATCGAAAATCACGGAAGGCAACCGCGTGATTCTTTCCTTTAAAGCAGGAACCGATCATTTAAAGCCGGTCGACGAATTGAAAGGTTTTGCAGTTGCCGGTACTGACGGCATTTTTCAAAGGGCGCAAGCAATCATCGAAGACAACCGCGTGATTGTCTGGAACAATAAAACGGTTTATCCCCTGAAGGTACGCTATGCTTGGGCGGACAATCCGGACGCAGCCAATTTGTATAATCAGGAAGGTTTGCCTGCATCTCCTTTTCAAACCGAATAATAAAAAGAATAATTGCTGAAATTTACGCTTTTTTTAACCAATAGAATGATCAAACATTTAAATAAATTATCTTTCATTTGCTGGATAAACCTGACAGGAAGTTTGTTTCTTTTCAGTTGTCATGATCGTCATGCTTCTTCGCAATTGCTGAATTTATGCTTGAACGATTCGGGTTATTTTGAAGCGAGAGGATTGAACATTTTTGTTTTCAGCAACGGATACGACGGTTTGTTCGATGATGCTAAAATCAGCGGCATCGAAATGATTCATCATGGCGTCCGCACGGCGACCAATGGCGATGTGCGTCTGAATCCAACACCCGGACAGTGGGATGCCATTCCCGAATTTTTAGAGCGAAAAGTAGATTCAACAAACCATTGCATTGAAGCCGCTCTAAAATATGCTCAATACGATTTTCAATACCGCATTCGCGGAGAAGTTCGCGAGGGAGATTTTTATTTGAGCGTATATACCGACCAGCCCATTCCAGAAGCTTTGAAGGGTATCGCCGGCTTGAATCTCGAATTTTTACCTTCTGCCTATTTTGGCAAATCGTATATCGCGGACGAAACAACCGGCGTGTTTCCGCTTTATCCTTCCAGTGATATGCAAACGATTCAGGGAGAAATAGAACCTTTTCCTTTGGCTTCCGGAAAACAGATCATCCTGGCTCCGGACGATCCGGAACGAAATATATCGATCCGCAGTTTGGATAACGAACTGATGTTGTTTGACGGACGAAATAAAGCCCAAAACGGATGGTTTGTGATACGAAGCCTTCTACCCGCTGGTAAATCGGGCAAAATTGCCGAATGGTTGATCACAGCTCAAACGATTCCGAATTGGACGCGCCGGCCAGTCATCGCTCATTCGCAAGCAGGATATCATCCCGAACAGCAAAAAATAGCAATGATAGAGTTGGATAAAAATGATAAACCCTTATCTTCTATTCAATTACAAAAAGTGAATAGCGATAGAAGTTTCGCAACGGTTTTACAGGGAAAAACCAAAGAGTGGGGCCGTTACTTGCGTTATCATTACCTCTCTTTCGATTTTTCCGATCAAAAAGACCCCGGTATCTACCGTTTAAAATACGGCGATGTAACAACAGCGCCTTTCCGAATTGCTGCCGACGTTTATCAAAACGCTTGGCATCCGACATTGGATATTTTTCTTCCGGTACAAATGGATCATGTTTTTGTGCGGGAAGCCTACCGCGTTTGGCATGGCGCCTCCCATTTGGACGACGCCTTGCAAGCTCCCGTCAATCATGCCCATTTCGATCTGTATGCACAAGGACCAGTAACCGGCAACCGTTTCAAACCTTTGGAACACATTCCCGGACTGAATGTAGGCGGTTGGTACGATGCCGGCGATTTCGACATTCGTACGCAAACCCAGCAGTCGGTTGTTTTAGACTTGGTTCGTTCCTGGGAATATTTCGATTTGAACCGCGACGAAACTACCATCCAGCAAAAAAATCGATATGTAGAAATACATCTTCCTGATGGAAAGCCCGATATATTGCAACAAATCGAACACGGCGCACTGCAATTATTAGCGCAGCAAAAAGCGGTTGGATATGCAGTCAATGGAATTATAGCCGCACATATTGGGCAGTACCGGCATTTGGGCGACGGAGCAAACAAAACCGACAATTTAGTTTATAATTCACGTTTAGACAGCCTGCAATCCGATGGGCGCTCCAGCGGAACTTTCGACGACCGATGGGCTTTTACCAACCGATCCACTCCGCTCAATTATGGTTCGGCAGCAGCTTTAGCGGCGGCTTCCCGCGCCTTGAAAACGTACGATGAGTCTTTGGCTGCCGACTGTCTTCTTACCGCTCAAAAAATCTGGAAAGAAGAACACAGTCACGAGCCCGATATTTTTGTCTATCAACGGCTGAATACCATTGGCGGGCCTTTGGACATGGAAGAAATGAGAGCCGCTATCGAACTGTTGCGTACGACCGGAGGGGCAGAATATAAAAATCGAATCCTCGAAATGTATTCTGAAGCGGAAAAACATTTCGAAAGATTTGCTTCCTTGATTGCTCAGGCTATTCCGCTGATGGACGCCTCTTTCAAACAACAGGTAGAACCTGCGGTAAAAGCCTATATCGAACAAATGGATTCTCTCGAACAAAAGAATCCGTTCGGCGTTTTTATTTTCGACGGAGGATGGGCAGGGAATGGCCGGATCGTTCAGAGAGCTATCACAGCTTACCTTTTGTATCAATCATTTCCAGAATTAGTAAATAAAGAATCTGTTTACAAAGGGTTAAATTATATTTTCGGTTGTCATCCCGATAGCGATATCTCGTTCGTTTCGGCTGTGGGAACCGAATCGAAGCGAGTAGCTTATGGAAATAACAGAGCCGACTTTACATTTATCGCCGGCGGCGTTGTTCCGGGCATATTGATCTTAAAACCGGATTTTCCCGAAAATAAGGAAGACTGGCCTTTCTTTTGGGGTGAAAATGAGTATGTTACGAATTTAGCGGCAAGCTACATCTTTTTAGTGAATGCTGTCAACGATCTTCTTCTGTCTTCTAAAAATAAAATAAAAATAATTACATGAATTTTGAAGGTTTAACCTATAATTTATTATTGCATGAAAACAAAAAGAGTCTACATTCTTATCCTTTCCTTTTTTCTCTTTTCTACTAAATGGGTATTCGGTTTTGGGGTAGAAAAATTTGTATTTACTACCGGCGAACAATCCAATTATTTTTCATTGACCGAAAACGGCCGGCCGATTCCGATCAAATCGGATGTCATCAACGATTATCCGGGAGTATGTCGAGCGGCGGATACTTTGAAAGCCGATTTCAAAAGAGTTACAGACCATGAAGCGGCTGTTTCGGGGAAGACGGCCATCCTTATTGGCACCGTTGGAAAATCGGAACTAATAGATCCGTTGCTCAAGCAAGGGAAAATAGAAAAAAACGATTTGCTGGGCAAACGTGAGAAATTCATTATCACGGTAGTTGACAATCCGTCGCAGGACATAGAGAAAGCCTTGGTGATTGCCGGGAGCGACAAGCGGGGAACCATCTATGGCATTTACGAGCTTTCGAAGCAAATTGGCGTTTCTCCCTGGTATTGGTGGGCCGATGTACCAGTCGAACGTCATACAGATATTTTCGTTCGACCGGGCGTTTATACCGATGGAGAACCGTCTGTTGTGTATCGAGGCATCTTTATCAACGACGAAGCTCCGGCTTTACAAGGTTGGAGCAACGAACAGTTCAAAGGCGTTAATTCCAAAATGTACGCACATGTTTTTGAATTGATTTTGCGTCTAAAAGGTAATTTTCTTTGGCCAGCCATGTGGAACAACGCTTTTTACGACGATGATCCGGCCAGCGGCGCTTTAGCCGATACAATGGGAATTATTGTCGGCACTTCGCATCACGAACCATTGGGACGCGCTCACGATGAATGGCGCCGCCATGGCAAGGGCGCATGGAATTACGAAAAAAATTCGGCCGAATTGCAGGATTTCTGGCAGAAGGGCATGGAACGCATGAAAAACTATGAAACGGTAGTAACCATTGGAATGCGAGGCGATGGAGATGAACCGATGAGCAAGGAAGCAGACGTCAATCTGTTGCAGAAAATTGTGGAAGATCAGCGCAACATTATTGCGCAGGTAACCGGCAAAGATGCCGATCAAACGCCTCAAGTTTGGGCATTATACAAGGAGGTGCAAGAATATTATGATAAGGGGATGCGCGTTCCGGACGATATCACCCTCTTGCTTTGCGACGACAATTGGGGAAATGTGCGGAAATTGCCTCATCTCGATGCGCCCAAACACAGAGGAGGATACGGCATGTATTACCATTTTGATTACGTGGGCGGTCCCCGCAATTACAAATGGTTGAATGTCAGTCAGATTCAGCGGATTTGGGAACAGATGAGCTTGACCTATTCCCATGGCGTCGATAAACTTTGGGTTGTCAATGTGGGCGATTTGAAGCCCATGGAATTTCCTATCAGCTTTTTTCTCGATATGGCATGGAATCCCAACCGTTTCAACGCAAGCAATTTGTTTCAATACACCGAAGATTGGTGCGCCCAGCAATTCGGCAAAAAATACGCTTCGGAAGCGGCGCGCCTCATCGATCTGTATACCCAATACAATCGGCGCGTGACGCCCGAATTGTTGGATGCCAACACCTACAGCTTAGAAAATTACAACGAATTTGAGACGGTAGTCAACGAATACAAGGAATTGGCGATGGATGCTTTTCGACTTTACAACCTGATACCCAATGCCTATAAAGATGCCTTCGACGAGTTAGTCTTGTTTCCGATCAATGGTTGTTGCAACTTGTATGAAATGTATTTTGCAGTAGCAAAAAATAGGGCTTACGCTCGGCAACAAGACCCCAAAGCCAATGAATGGGCAGACAAAGTGAAGACTTGTTTTGAAAGGGACTCCCTGTTGACCGTTCATTATAACTGCGACATTGCGAACGGCAAATGGCCGCACATGATGGATCAGGTACGCATTGGTTATACCGATTGGCAGCAGCCTCCCCACAGTATTATGCCGGATGTTCAGTATGTTCATTCTCAATCGGACGCCGAGCAACATGCGCCTTTTGTCGAAAAAGACGGATACGTCTCCATCGAAGCGGAACATTTTGCCCGTTCGAAAGGAAGCGACAAAATCCATTGGGAAATCATTCCGAATTTAGGAAAAACCTTGTCGGCTGTTACGATTTTTCCGCAAAATGTTTATCCTAAAGCAAACGAACAATTGTATCTGGAATATGACGTTATTTTTACCTCTACGGGACTGTTTACGGTAGAAGTATTCCTCGCGCCGACCTTGAATTTTAATGCAAACGAGGGGTTGCGTTATGCCATATCTTTTGATGGCGGAGAAGAAAAAATTGTTAATTTCAATGGACATTATAATGGAGAACTGGGAAAATGGCAGGGTGAAAGCATTATCCGTTCTTCCAGTCAGCATCTGATTTCTGAAGCCGGCAAGCACAGTCTGCGTTTCCGTGTATTGGAACCGGGTATCGTGTTGGAAAAGATCAACATTGATACAGGAGGTTTGAAACCTTCTTATTTGGGAGCGCCGGAAAGTGAAAGAGAAAAATAAGAAGGTCAGTATTGTATAAAATATCCTTGTAGTAAACAGCACATTAGGAATGAATGAAAATAGCGATTATTTTTTGGTAGTGTCATAAATCGATCCCGTCGTAAATGGCACTACCTTTTGATATACGCCTTCGTCATTTCCCATCGTTAAATATTTAGTTAAAAAAATAATTGTTATGTTTTGCAAAAGCATAAGTTTTTCCGGTTTTGACAAGATAATAAACAAAAAATAAAATTTTCACCTTTACTTGACCAACTCGCCTAAAACCATGACTTCCAACGGCTAAAATTCATAAAGACAGAATAATATATGGATCGCAATGCGAGTATTATGAACTGATCTTCATCGAAATGTAACATCCAAACAAATTTAAGCAACGCTTTTTTAATTTATGTTACAAAAATATAAGATTTATGTTGCTTTCTGAAGGGTCAAAAGTTTATAAGAATACTTATCTTTGTAGCTATAGGTGAGAATTTAAACCTGTAAACAATTTAATACAATTTTTATGAGTAAAAACGACAAAAAGCAGGATAGTAGAAAACAGCTCTGTCTGTTTCTAATGCTATTATGGATCGGCGTCTGTCATTTGCATGCCCAAACCTCGAGCGAACTGACCGTAAGAGGGGTTGTAACGGGCGCCGGCGAAACACTCCCGGGCGCGAGTGTTGTGGTAAAAGGCACCTCTCAGGGGACTGCTACCGATTCGGATGGGAACTACTCTCTTACAGTTCCAAACGAGAAAGCAGTTTTGGTTTTCAGCTACTTGGGCTATCTTAACCAAGAAGTCACGGTGGGAAGCCGGAAAGTAATTGATGTAACTCTTGCAGAAGATTTAAGAACGCTGGACGAAGTAGTCGTTGTCGGTTACGGTACGATGAAAAAGAGCGATCTAACGGGAGCAGTAACTTCGGTTAAAAGCGATGCTATTCTGAAATCCGTGCCGACTTCGCTCGACCAGGTATTGCAGGGACGTGCAGCGGGTGTACAAGTCGTGCAAAATGCGGGTAATCCGGGTGCAAGCGCTTCTATCCGCATTCGAGGCATCAATTCGATAAACGCTTCCACTGAACCAATCTATGTGATTGACGGCGTTATAATTAATGGAGGAGCAACTACAGGCCTCAGCGCATCGGCCAGCACCAATCCATTGGCATCTATTAATCCAATGGATATCGTTTCGATGGATATCTTGAAAGATGCCTCGGCAACGGCTATTTATGGCGCGCAAGCTTCCAATGGCGTGATTATCGTCAATACCACCAGAGGGAAAAAAGGCGAAGCTACGATTAATTACAACGGCTACGTCGGTTGGCAGGAATTGCCGAGACATTTGAATGTACTCAATTTGCGGCAACAAGCAACGCTTCGCAATGAGAAGGTGGAAAAAGGGGTAGCAAATCTAACCCCCTACAATAGCTTTGTACGCCCGGACTTGTTGGGACCGGGTACGGATTGGCAAAATGAATTGTTTAATGTGGCTCCGATGACCAGCCACAATCTTTCTATTTCGGGTGGAAGCGACAAATCTACTTACAGTTTATCGGCAGGATATTCCAATCAAAATGGGATTGCAGAAGGTTCGGGATTCCGCCGTTTGAACCTGTCAGGTAGTTTAGATTCGCAAGTAAAGGAATGGGCGCGCGCGGGCGTTAATTTTGCATTTTCCAATACCCGTCAAAAACTGACTCTATCCGACAACACCTTGGGATCCAACCCTTCGTTGGTATTAACAGCTCTAAGCGCTAATCCCAGCGTGCCTGTACGCAACAACGACGGCACATTCGGTATGCCTGAAGGCCAATTTTCGGGGGGTGGTATCAATCCTTTAGCCAAAGCGCTAATGATCGATAATCACCAATACAATTCGGGGGGAAGAGCCAATACTTTTGTGGAATTGACGCCTTCTTTTGTGAAAGGATTGTCGTATCGGACGGAATTTTCTTTTGATTTGAATTTTTACAACACGTTTCTTTTTGTACCCAGTTACTATTTGGCTGACTGGGACGCTCAACTTGTCAATCAAAGAACAGATACAAAACAATATAACGTATATTACAGCTGGCGCAATATTCTTACCTACGACAAGCAGTTCGGCGTGAATAAAATTACGGCCATGCTCGGACAGGAAATGTCGAAGTCCACTTGGGATTATCTTCAAGGCTCTCGCCCAGGATTGCCTACCAATGGAGCTACGGATATAAGATTAGGCGATCCTTCAAGAGCCGCAAATGATGGTTATACGGGTGAAAGCTCCTTGTTGTCGTATTTTGGACGTTTATTCTATTCGCTGGAAGATAAATATTTACTTACGGCCACTTTGCGTCGGGACGGTTCTTCCAAATTTGCTCCCAAGAACCGGTGGGGCTGGTTTCCTTCGTTTGCTTTGGCATACAGAATTTCGGAAGAAAGTTTTCTGAAAGACAATGAAACGATCAACAATTTGAAATTTCGCGCGGGTTGGGGTTTGGTAGGGAACCAAGACATCCCCGACAACCATGCGTGGTTGCCTGTATATACCGCAGTAGCATCCCCCTGGAGTTCGGGATTGCAAGCCTCCAATACGCCAAACGAAAAGTTGGTATGGGAAAGCACCAATTCTACCAACGTGGGATTTGATTTAGGCTTGCTGAAAAACCGTATTGAAGTCATTCTTGATCTCTATTATAAAAAGACAAACAATCTTTTAATGCAAGCGCCGCTGCCGGCATACGTAGGTACAAGCGGTACAGGCGGAAGCACTCCTCCATGGGTCAATTTGGGATCTTTGCGAAACCAAGGACTTGAAGTTACGGTGAATACGCAAAACATTGTAACGAGAAATTTTCAATGGAACACGAATGTTGTCTTTTCACTCAACCGGAATAAAGTGCTCTCGTTGAATACGGCTTCAGGCCAAGACCTCCGCTATGCGTCCGATAACTTTTTTGGAGGACAGACTACTATTGTAACCCGCTCTGTGGTAGGAAAACCCATCGGGCAATTCTATGGTTATCAGGTAATCGGACGTTTTGAAAAAGCAACCGATTTGTATAGGACGAACGACCAAGGAGAAATTGTGCGCACCCCGGTATTCACCACCACCAGCGGTTTATTGCCTATTGACGAGGGAGCAGGCGTTTGGATTGGCGATTACATTTACCGCGACGTGAACAACGACGGGCAAATAGACGAAAAAGACCGCACATTTATTGGCAATCCGGAGCCGAAATTTACGTATGGCATCAACAATAATTTTACTTTCAAAAACTGGGATTTAGGCATACAATTAGTTGGCGTGTATGGCAATGATGTGGTCAATTATTTGAGACGGTATATGGACGATCCGTATTTTAGCGTCACCAATTTATTTGCGCGAGCGCTAAATTATGCAAAATTGGACCTGATTGATCCAGCTGGACCGAACGATTACCGCAATGTAAAAATAGTAGGAGGAGACCCCCACGCGCCGCGTCTGTCGTTGTCTGGAGCAACAGATGACCACAACTATGCGTTTTCCGACCGATTTGTAGAAGACGGCTCGTATTTGAGAATTCAAAACGTTTCGCTTGCCTATAGTTTTCCGAGAAATTGGCTGCGCCATACAGGAATCAGCAATCTGAAACTGTATGCGAATTTGCAAAATCTGTATACCTTTACCAAATATAAGGGCTTTGACCCTGAAATTGGTACAGACGGATCCGGTACTCAAAGGACGACAGGCGTTGATACTGGACGTTATCCTTCTCCCCGTATTTATACTTTTGGACTTAATCTAACATTTTAATGAAGATAATAATATATATGAAAAAAATAGCTTTTTTAACGCTGCTCAGTTTGATAGTGTTCGGCTCTTGCAGCGATTTTTTAGATATCAAACCGAATGATATAATTATAGGCGATGCCTTGGCTGAAGAAAATTTGGATGCGTTGACTTCGCCTTTGTATAATAAGGCGTGGTATGATTACAACAATCAATTTTACTACGCCATGGAGGGTATGGCCTATAATTTGGAACACAATGCGGACTATATTGGATACTTTACGCATTTAACTTTTACAGGACAAACCAGTTGTTTAGTAGCGGCATGGGGATCCTTTTACAATGTGATACAGATGGCCAATAAAGTAATTATCAGCGTTAATTCTGTAAATGCAGAGGAAACCAAAAAAACTCAATGTATTGCTGAAGCGCGTTTTATGCGGGGTTTAGCTTATTGGTATCTGGCTTCGCTGTGGGGCGATGTGATCCTTTCAGACGACCCGACTCCTCTGGTCAATAATCCGCTTGTAAATAAAAATCCCAAAAGCGATGTATATGAATTCGCTATCCGCGATATGGAGTTTGCCGCTAAATACTTGCCCGAAACTTCGTCGGCAGCAGGTCGCCTCAACCGTTATTGTGCGTTTGGTATGTTGTCGCGCCTCTATTTGGATTATTCCGGTTTTAAGGCATCCAATTTCGGCGACAATCCAAACGTAGGTACTCGCGATGCAGAATATCTGGGTTTGGCTCAAAAAGCCGCGGCAAAAGTGATCGGAAGCGGCCAATTCAAATTGCTGGATAATTACGAAAATTTGTTTCAAATTGCTAATAATGACAATTCAGAAACCCTCTTTGCCTTTCAATGGGTGGGGGGACTTGATGGCAATAGCAATGCAGGATTTGGCCTTACCAATTCGCAGGCTTCTTATCTTGCTTTCACCAGCCTAATTTGCGGCGATGGAGGCTGGGGCGCATTTACAGAAATCACCTACGACATGGCGAAGGAATATGAATCGACCGATACCATTCGTCGCCGTGCTACCTGGATGGGAGCGGGAGACTATTATCCTGAACTCAACTCAACTGATGGCGGATTCCGCATTGGCAACGGCGAGGACGAATACAACAGCGGACACGACCCGTATAACAGCTGTTTGAATGTAAAAAAAGGCGTTACCGGTAATGTGAAAGACGATCCGGCCATTAACGCTCGTAATTCGGGAGTGGATAACTATATGTTGCGCTATGCCGAAGTGTTGTTGAACTATGCCGATGCAACGCTTGGTAACAACGCCAGTCTCGATAATGCCACAGCATTGGGATATTTCAATGCAGTACGTACCCGCGCAGGTCTTCCGGCAAAAACGAGCGTTACTTATGAAGATTTGCGCCACGAACGACGGGTAGAATTTTGCATGGAAGGACGTTACTGGTTCGATTTGGTGGCTCGCTCTTATTACCGGCAATCGGAAGTAATTAGTTACATTACTGCGCAAGATCGGGGAACTGTTCCAGCATTTCTGTTTGATGCGCCCAATAATCTGCGCATCAACCCCGACAAAAATTCCACCACACGCGCAGTAGGAGAGATTAAAGCGGGAACTTTTAAGCTGCCTTATCCTGAGTCGGAATTAATACAAAATCCCAAATTGGGCGACGCTGCCGCTTCTTATCAATTTACGGAAGAGAGGATTACGGATTTATTCAATTAAAAATGGAGAAAATATGAAAAATATAATATTAAAAAACAGTTGGACTTTGGCTCTTTTGCTTTGCAGCGTAGTCCTGTTCAATTCCTGCAAAGATAAGGATGATTGGGGTGAAAACTTTAAAAAGAATTCCAGTGCGCCTTTAATAACAAATATATACCTCGAAGATGCAAATTCCAGTGTTCCTGATCGCAAAGTGGACTTTGCACGTTTGGGACAAACCATCCGCCTTGAAGGAGAAAATTTTCTGGGCGTCGACAAAGTAGTGATCAATGGTTACGAAATTACTTTCAGTCCCACGCTTATGTCTAATAATTCTATGATTGTACAGATCAGCAGCAAAGTTCCAACCGTTGATGCTGCCGACGATGTACGAGACAAAATCGTTTTGGAGAAGAAGGGAGTGGACCCCTACACTTATACCTTTGAAATCCGGGCGGCTGCGCCTACGATTACCAACATTTCCCATAGCATGGCAAAAGCCGGAGATCGGATTACGTTGACTGGTACTGGATTGCAAGAAATTACAACCGTGACTTTTCCGGGCAATAAGGTAGTGAATACCGGCATTGTTTCCGACGACGAAAACGGACTATCCTTCTCGGTTACGGTTCCTGAAGGCGTATCGGACGAAGGCGGAGCCATTTTGGCAGTCGGCGCTAACGGCGGCGCTTACTCGCCAGCCTGTTTTAACTACAAAAAAGGTTTGCTGCATAACTTCGACGACGTGCGGAATTTTTCGTGGGGACAAGGGGCAGGGTTGACTGAAGACACCATCCTTCTGACCGATTTGATTCCCACTTCGGGCAACGGGCCCAAATCTCAGGGCGGATATAAGGAATTTAATTCCGGTGGCAATTTAGCCGCAGGTACCAGTCAGCGTTTCTGGCTCAACTCCGCGAATGCAGCCATTACGGCGGCCTTAAATACGATACCTGCTTCCACTTCTGCAGACGAGTGTGGTATTCAAATGGATATTTATGTGGTAGGCGAATGGAATTCAGGCTTTATCCGCTTCGCGGTCGTTGACGGTTACGGAGACGGGAGATATTGTATGGTCTATCAACCAGTATATGTGGATAAGGTTTATACTCCGAGCGCTTTTGTCAATCCGAATTGTTGGTTTACTATAACCCTGCCGTTTGGCTCCGGCCCTGATTTTGCCGGCCAAATGTACGGCGATATAGTTTCTGCAATAGGGCAAGCTCCTTACCTACAGATAGGTCCATGGCTTGACAATACGAAACTGAGATACACTATCAATCAAGTAGACGAAAATATCTTCAATCCGGTACCTGCGACCGAAAAAGTGTATTTCGACAACATTCGCGTAGTGCCATTGACGACGCCTCCTTACAGCGATTTTCCGGATGAATGAGTATAAATAACGAATTAATAGATTTATTATGAATATGAAAATAAAAATAAAAAATATCCTGTCGCTTATCCTGCTTGCGGGGGTAGTGAGTTTGAATTCCTGCTACGACGAAAAAATGGAATGGGGAGATACTTATACCCATCCTGCGACGACGGCGGAATTACCCCTAGCCTTGAAAGAAGCGATTTCCCGATACGAAGTATTAAAGAATTATACCGATTTTACATTGGGCGCAGGCATCGATTTTACGCTATATCAGAATAATGCCGCTTATAGTGATATTGTCAATAAAAACTTCACCGAAATTACGCCCGGAAACGAAATGAAGCACTATTCTGTTGTGGATAATAAAGGCGCTTTAAATTTTACCTTATTAGATAAGGTATTTCCTATGTTGAAAGCAAGCGGACTGACGGTTTATGGCCATACCTTAGTGTGGCATCAAAATCAGAATGCCACTTATCTGAATGGATTGATAGCGCCAACCATCATTCCCGGTACTCCCGGTTCGAGTTTGATTCTCAATGGTGATTTTGAAAGCGGATTAGATGGATGGGACATTCCGTATTATAAAGAAGTTGTTTCTGTAACTACGGATGAAGCGATCGACGGAACGCATTCGATGAAGGTGGAAGTAGGTGATTTTGGAAAAGGAAAATACGACATGCAGATCAATAGTCCTGCTTTTTCTATCATTAAAGGACACCGGTATGAAATTTCTTTCTTCATCAAGTCGGAAGGAGCGGGGGCTGTTGGTTTGGATTTTCCAAATACCGATCTGACCAATCAATACCCCTATACCGATGGGAAAGAATTAGCGCCGACTTCTGCAGTTTGGACAAAGGTAACCTATAATCCGACCTTTACTCCGGACGGAATGGTTGCTAAAGCTGACAATTCGGCAATAACGTTCCGGCTTTTGTTAGGTGCAGTGGCAAATATGACTTATTATATCGACGGAGTAGAAGTCATTGACTTGGACGCTTCGGCTGGCGCATTCAATTATGTGGAAAATGGCGATTTCGAAACAGGCGACTTAGCTCCCTGGACTGCCCCCAATCCTGGTGCTGGAATAACCGTAACAACCGCTGCAAAATTTGAAGGCTCTTATGGATTGCAGGCAATTGCCAGCTCAACATCCGATAATGATTATAAGCTACAATTCCAAAGTTCGTCAATGAACTTGGATCCTCTAACGACATATACATTGTCGTTCCAAATAAAATCAGACGTTGCAGGAAGCGGAAGAATTTCTTTTCCTGGTAACCCTGCGGGAGTATGGAGTAGCGATAATCCAAAAAACGAGTATCCGTTTATGGATTGGGAAGGAACTGGAACGGCAACTAGAGTATTTACCACTTCACCTAGCTGGAAAACAATTTCTGTAGACATTACCAATGCAGCTACAATACAGTTGAGTTTTGATTTGGGATTACTACCGGACGTTACATATTTTGTTGACGATGTAAAACTCGTGGATAAACAACCGGCAACCGCACAGGCGAGAAAATTACGTGCCGGCCCTATTAGCATCGAAAAAACACCCGAAGAAAAAGCAGAAATTATTGGAACAGCTCTCGAAAGCTGGATTTCTCAAATGGTAACGCATTGCAAGCCATACGTCCATGCCTGGGATGTTGTCAATGAGCCGATGGATGACAGCGGGTCTTTACGCACAGGCGAAGAGAACTTGCAATCAACGGATATTTTCTATTGGCAATATTATCTGGGAAAAGATTACGCTGTAACAGCCTTTAAAACCGCTCGTGCTGCTGATCCTGCCGCTAAATTGTTTATCAACGATTACAATCTGGAATATAATCTGTCCAAATGCGATGGTCTCATCGACTATGTGAAGTATATCGAAAGCCAGGGCGCTCAAGTAGATGGCATCGGAACGCAAATGCACTTGTCGCTCGACTCAGATACAAGCAAAATTGTGGCTATGTTCCAAAAATTGGCGGCTACCAAAAAATTGATCAAAGTTTCGGAATTGGATATCGCCATAGGAACCAATTCGCCTACGCTCGATCAATACGCTCAGCAAGCCGCTTTGTATCAATATGTAGTCGATGCATTCAAGCAATATGTTCCCGCAAATCAACGGTATGGAATTACCGTTTGGGGCGTCTCCGACAATGCCGACGAACATACCTATTGGCTGCCCGACGATGCTCCTTGCCTCTGGGATGCCAATTATGAACGGAAGCATGCCTACAAGGGATTTGCCGACGGTTTGGCGGGAAAAGACATTAGCGCCGATTTCCCAGGAGACTTAATTTATTAGAGTTTTAATTGTTTTAGAAGATAGGTTTGTTAGTTTTTTTAGTTGAATAAACCCCGGATAAATAGGCATTTATCTGGGGTTTACGAGAGAGATGTTCAACAGGTTGTCGAAGCTGTTCGAAAGGCTATGAATCTTGTTATTGTGACTGCGGAAAACGACGCAGAAAACAATCCAAAGTATATATTTTCAACGGATTGATTGGGTAAAAGACCTCACAATGACGTTTCAAAAGCCTTTTTGAACAGTTTTTTTATGGCTAAACCGGTGGAGTGAAAATGTAAAAATTTGGATAGACATATCTTTTTTTTTAACTTTATTTTTGAAAGTCCCCTTAGTAGAAAAGGGATAGGATACGCACCTTCCCTTTATTTCCTCTTTTAAGGTACTCGTAACTGTATCTCGATGAACGTGCAATGTGCGGACACTATCTCAAACTCCGCAGCTGTTCAAGGTCAATTCCATGAAAGGCTGTGAATTTCTTGCAAATAAATTATAATCTATTTTTTTTTGCAAAGTTAATGCTTTTCAGCGAGTTCAGGAAACGACCTACTCACATCGTTAACCCTCCTGCAATAATTAATAATCACTTAAAATAATAAACATCTGAATTCATTTTTTTGAAAAAACTATCTACTTCCCATTCTTTTTCCCCATGCAGACGGACGTATCCCGTTTTTATAAGTTTAGCAGGAATTTCACCCATAATAGAACAAGGTGGAATTGTTAATGTATAATCTTTATTTAACAAACTATTAGATGCTATAATTATTTGTTTCGGAGTTTTCGTCCCTTTCATTATAGTTGTCCTATTACCAATCCAACAATAGTCATTTATTTCTATATTCCTTTCTATATTCTGTACACATTCTTTTTCAATATCTAAAATATAATGAAAATTGGAATCCATTATTTGAGATTCAAATGCCATACGTATATGGTTAGCTAAATAAACTTTTTTCGTAACTAATATTTTACAGTTACGACCAAAACGGGAATTTTCTCCAATATCCAAAACAGCGTTTTCTTCAATTATAAACTTACATCCTAAACCAGACGTAAAGCTACCATTAACATTTAACACTCCTGATATGTGCAGTTCGGTAGGTTCGGCACTTGTAGTTACAATTTCCTTACTAATTCCTATTTTAATCATTCCCCTATAAACAGGACAATTAATGTTTACTTTTCCATTGTTCAAATGCAATTTTACTTGTTTGAATATAAACACAGGTAATTTTTTGCTTGCTCGTATGGCAGCATCCTAAAATTAAAATAAATAGTCTTTATCCAATTTATTGATAAAAAAAGTTTAACTCCACGATATAATTTTATTAAAAATGTTTTCACCTTTTTCTTATTTTATTTGTAAAAATAGTTATTAATCCTGAACGTTTTTCCAATTGATATAATGTAAATGCCGAAGATAGCAATAGTAAAAAGCATAATCCAATAGTAGTGGCAATGTTATAGTCACAATAAATTGAAATAAAATAACAACTGAAAACAACTACTGCAATACTTCCCAAATATTTCAAAATTTCTTGACTCAATCGGAGTTTATATCGAAAATATACTAAGAAGCCAATCCAAAGTAAATAACAAAAATTGGTTATAACATAAGATATTCCTAATCCATCAATTCCCCTAAAAGAATAAAATAAAAGGTTAATAACTAACATAAAAACTCCAAAAATAATACTACTAATAATTAGTAATTTCGAGTCCTTATTAGCTATAATAACATATGTTAATGTCCAAGAACATATTTTAAAAAGCATTCCCAGTATTGCTGTCTTAAGAAAAAACACTAAACTCAGAAATTTAGCGCTCAGTAATATTTTAATCACCAAAGGCGAAAAAATGATGAATGCTATCTGTATCGGAAAGATTAACAATAGTCCTATCATTACCTGGTCAAATACAAGATTTTTTGTTTTAACTTTATCTTCAATTACCTCGACTAAACGAGGGTAATAGTCTGTGCCCATAGCAGCAAAGACCAACCCAACATACGTTTCTGATATGGCAGAGCCAGCTACATATAATCCGACTTCATCAACCCCCCCCTTATTTGATATAAATAGACGCAAGACATAAGCCATAGTCAGAGTTACTATTCCACTAAAATTCATAGCTAAACCCAGTTTTGCCATATCTATTCCTATATTTATAGTAGTATGTTTATCAATTCGTATTTTCTCTATAGGTATTTTTCTTGAAAAGAAAAAAGATAATAATAGAGATATAACAGACGAAATAATTAATACTGGCACAATGGCATCCTTCCTCCAAATGTAATACAGGGGAACGCTTATTAATAGTCCAATTGTTTGTCCTAAAACATTTGATTTCGCTAAATAATTATATTTTCTAAGTCCTTGCACCAATACATTTTGTCCTGATGATATTTGGTTTAAAAGCAAGGTGACAGACAACAATAAAAATGCTATTGCATACTTGTCGCTCCCAAACACTAATTTACTTAACCACGTGGATAAAACAGCCGTAATAATTGTTCCCAAAAATCCTGTAATCCAAATAATCCTTCTTAGGACAATTATGGTTTTGCTTACCTCGTAGTTATTTCCGGAAGCATTAGCAGCAGCAACATCTCTCACAGCGGAATTTTGTAAGCCGAAGTTTGTTAGGGAAGATATCATCCCTGTTGTTTGTGTAAACAAGCCAGAAATTCCTACTCCCTCTGTGCTTAATAACACAGCAATAAATTTATTCTTTATTACAGAAATGAGGATAGTATACATCTCAACTCCTCCAAATAATGCAGTAGCTTTCAAGCTATTTTTGTAATTTTCAGACATTTAAGTTTTTGTAATATAGCGGATTAATTTTAGTTCTAAAGTTATGCATGGCTGCACAAGTTCTAAAGATTCGATGCACGAAGTTATCGGCTCTAAGCCAGCACTCATCCTTGACGATTCTCATGTGTTTAACGCTTCCTATGGCATGCTCTACTCTTACTCTGAAAGAAGATATTTCTTTGTTGTACTCTTTTTCTTCTTCCGTAAGGTCTCTGCCTTTGGTTTTTTTTATCGGTTGAAAAACAACAACTCCTTCCAGTTTATATACTTAATATTCAGCACCTTGATGCAACCGACAGAAATAAGGGAAGGAATACATTGCATCGGCTGCCTTTTTATTATGTATCTTTCCACAAACACTTGGACTGACAAAAAGAATTGGATAGTCTTTTGACATTGAACTTTCAACTATTTAAATAACTCATTTTATAAACGAGGTTTGTATATAAATTATTATGACAAAGTACAGAATAAAATTAGCCCAAAAAGAAGTTAAATAACTCACTTCTATAATAAACGTCTTGTATAAATGCGGAAATTTCATTAGTTCTTCATTTGGATTAGCAAATTGTGTCCAATACAGTTTCAGATCATAGCAAAGTTTCTGTAAAGAACAGAAATAACGATTATGAGTTATATTTCGTCTCGTCTTTTTCCAAAGCATCTCTATGGGATTTAAATCCGGCGAGTAGGGCGGCAGGAAAAATAATTCCAATAAATCGGATATTTCGCTTAACCAAG